>TARA_Y100000385_G_scaffold291960_1_pt1 | contig 14618 bp, 17 predicted proteins | sample TARA_Y100000385 | Tara Oceans TARA_Y100000385 (sample SAMEA2620980) | marine metagenome | biome: marine biome (ENVO:00000447); feature: surface water layer (ENVO:00002042); material: "saline water (ENVO:00002010), including plankton (ENVO:xxxxxxxx)" | depth 5 m
CGCTATCGAGCAAATTGATATTAAAAAAAATCCACTTAATGAATATCAACTGGATGAGTTATTTAGGCTCTCAAAAAATTATGAGGCACTTTTCAGTAAACGTGCGCAGCTATATAAGCAAAGAGGGTTAAAAGATAAAGCCTTAAATGAAAAGGACTACCGTATGCTTATTTTGGAACACTACACATTTTTAAAACGACCTATCTTGGTTTATGACCAAAGGATTTACATCGGCAATAGTTCAAATGTAGTTGAAGCATCAAAAGTCTTTTTGGATGAACAATAGAATTTTAGCTCTTTTGGCAGCATTTAGTGCCACAACTATCTATGGATTAAATCATACAATAGCAAAAGTCATAATGCCCCATTATATTGGAGCGTTTGGTTTTATTATGTTACGTGTTGTGGGGGCAGCCATTTTATTTTGGATGCTCAGCCTTTTTATACCTAACGAAAAAATTGAACGGAAAGATTATTATCGAATCTTTTTCGGGGCGCTGTTAGGTATGTGTATTAATATGTTAATGTTTTTTAAAGGACTCCAACTATCTACTCCTATAAACAGTGGTGTCATTGTTACATTAACACCAATTATCATTCTAATTTTATCTGCTTTTTTTCTCAAAGAGAAGCTAACAAAAATGAAGCTTCTGGGAATTACAATAGGATTCTCAGGGGCATTACTGTTGATTTTATCTGGAAATACTTCTCAAGTAGTTAATGCACCCAACGTAACTCTTGGAAACTCAATGATGCTGATCAATTCCATTTGTTACGGCTCATATCTTGTAATTGTTAAGCCCCTAACAAAAAAATATAATATAATCACCTTGATGAAATGGATGTTTTTACTTGGCATTTTTATGACCTCCCCAATAACATATTCTGAGTTTAGCGAGGTGTCATGGAATACTCTACCTTTTGAAGCGATTTGGCGAATGGCATTTGTAATAATAGGGACAACTTTTTTGACTTATTTATTTAATGTTTACGCTCTTAAAACTTTATCCGCAACTACTATTGGAGCTTTTACCTATTTACAACCTTTAATCACTATTCTTTATGCCGTAATTACTGGAAACGATATTTTAGATGGAATTAAAATAAGTGCGTGTTTACTGGTATTTTTTGGAGTTTATTTAGTTTCAAAAAAGGTGAAAACTGAAAATTTAACATAGCTAAAATTTTAGATTTATGTTATTGCCTTGAAAAATATAATATATTTAATTATATGTTTTTTGGTATACGTCCATGCGCTCTTGTATCAGCAGCTGTTAATTTTTTGAAATCTTTAGTCTTGTTTGATGATGTAAATTCGGAAATGATGTTTTCGGGTATGGAACTTAATTTTCTTGTTTTAAGGTTTAACCAAGCACCCATCATTTCACAACGAGCAACATTTTGACCTTCGTTATTGAAAAAATTGTGCTCAAAAGAAAAAAAAGTACCTTCCTCACTAATCCCTGCCAATTCGAACGAAACACGAATTTTATCATCGGGCATAACCTCTTTAAAATAAAATAGCTGTTCGTTAAAGACTATTGGACCAATTGAATATTTTTGAAGATCTTTATGAGATAATCCAATGTGGTTTAAAAATGCCATTCGCGTTTCACTAGCATAGCTTAAATAGGTAATGTTTGCTAGGTGCCTATTGGCGTCCAAATCATTCCATCTTACTTCAAATTCTTTTATAAACATCTTACTATTTTTATTAAGTTATAATTTCAACAAAACTAGAAAAAGTATCACATTTTAATTATTAATGGTTGAAGTATTTGTGACGTATGCATTATAGCTTCACAATTTTTTTAAAAAAAAAATTGTTTCTATTTTCGAAGAATATTAACTGTAATATTATTTTTGAAAAAAAAATATGAAAAATTATCTTTTTACATGTCTAATCGCAGTTTTATTAATTGGCTGCGCAGAATCAAAATCTAGTTTAAAAAAATCAGAAAATTCAAAAACTGAAAAAAAATCTAAGGAAAATTTCGAAACAGAATTAGTTTTAAATTCCGATGATACTATGAGGTTTGATAAAAACATGTTACTAGTCCAAGCCGGAAAAAAAATTACGCTTACTCTTAATCATAATGGCAAGTTTGACAAATCAGTTATGGGTCATAATTTTGTTTTGTTAAAAGAGGGTGTCGAGGTAAGTTCTTTTGCGCAAAGGGCAGCATCTGCAAGAGATTCAGAATATATTCCTGAAGGTGATGATGTGATAGTACATACAAAAATGTTAGGTGGTGGAGAAAGTGATAAAATATCGTTTATAGCTCCAGACAAAGGATTTTACACCTTTATATGCTCTTTCCCGGGACACTGGGGTTTGATGAAAGGAAAACTTATTGTAAAATAATTTTCAATTTTAAAGAGACCAGGATTTTCCACCTGTGGTTTCCATTAAATCTACACACCCTTTTTGTTCTCCAGGAACTGGAGCATAGGCAAGCACTTTTTCGCCAATAAATTCATTGGTTTTAAAGGCGCTTACAGTAAGACTTCTTAAGTCTTTTGCAAATGATTCTGCTTCCTTTTCTACCTCTGAAATTTCACTCCCTGGTTTGAGAAGTTTTGAAAGAACAGCATCCCAGTCTGAGACGCTCATCTGGTCTATATTTTTTTCGGAAATTTCAGAACTCACAGATAAAAAGGATTTTAATTTCGAAGAAAATTCATCCTGTCTTTTTTTGTCCCATACAGCTGCTATATAACTATCTGTGAATTCAGGTAGTTTCAATTCAATTGCACCAGGAATATCAGTAGATGGAATAATTAATTCCATAAGTTGAGAAATTTTGTCAAAATCTCCTGAATTAAAATAAACAGTATTATAAGTTGATCCTGATTGACAACTTTGAAATAAACTCACAACTGAAGGAGTTACTACCATGGCTCCAACTCCAGATCCAATATTTTTTAATGCCTTTCTTCTATTCATTTCTCTAAATTTTACTTTAAGTTCATCTTTTTTAATTCTTTAAAAGCGTGGTCTGCTGCCCTCGCAGTCATTGCCATATAGGTCAAAGAAGGGTTAACATTACTTGCGGATGTCATAGCTGACCCATCAGTTACATATAAATTAGGAACACCATGTATTTGATTATTAGAATTTAGGACAGAAGTTTTAGGATCTCTTCCCATTCTCGCGGTTCCCATCTCATGAATACCTAGACCAAATCCATAGACATTATCATATTCATTTATATTTTTAAACCCAGCATTTTCAAGCATTTCTGCAGCCTGATTTTGCATGTCTTTTCTCATGTTAATTTCATTTTCCTTAATTGTTGCATCAAAAGTTACTGTTGGAAGTCCCCATTGATCAAGTTTTTCATAATCTAATGTCATTCTATTGTCTTCATAGGGTAATATTTCTCCAAATCCTCCTAATCCAATTCTCCAATCACCAGGACTCATGATAGCTTCTTTGAAACCAGCCCCATAAGACATTTCAGCAATATGATCTGACCAGCTTGATCTACCGCCACCACCCTGATAACCATAGCCTCTTAAAAAGTTAACATTATTTGTATCTCCTCCAATATTTCTAAATCTTGGAATATAAATACCATTATTTCGTCTTCCTGTAAAATAATTTTCTTTGAAGTCATCAGAAGTGGCTTCAGCACCTACGCCTAGATGATGATCCATTATATTTCTCCCAAGTTGGTCAGAAGCATTCCCAATACCATTGGGAAAAGCCTCAGATTTTGACTGCATTAAAATGGATGTTGATGGAACAGTGGATGCGCAAAGAAAAATTACTTTTGCATTGAATTCAAAAACTTCTTTAGTTTCGGCATCTATTAAACGAACCCCCGTTGCTCTTTTTTTGTCAGCATCATAAATCACTTCATGAACAATAGAATTTGGCCTAAGAGTCATGTTCCCTGTTGCTTCAGCTGCAGGCAATGTTGAGGAATTGCTACTAAAATAAGCCCCATAAGGACATCCTCTTCTACATCTCGATCTATATTGGCAATTTACTCTTCCTAGACCTGGTTTTGTTCCCTCTGTAATTATAGCAGTTCTTCCGATCGTTAAAATCCGATCATCATAAGTTTTTTTAATTGATGACTTTAGTTGAGTTTCCACGCAATTTAACTCCATTGGTTTGAGATAGTTACCGTCTGGAAATTGGGGGAGACCAACATTCTGTCCACTTACACCTATATAGCCTTCAACATAGTTATACCAAGGCGCCATGTCTTTATATCTTATTGGCCAGTCAACTGATATGCCGTCTTTTAAGTTAGCTTCAAAATCAAAATCTGTTAGTCGATAGCTTTGTCTTCCCCATGTCAATGATCTTCCTCCTACATGGTAACCTCTACACCAATCAAATCTATTTGTTTCATTATACGGGTGCTTTAGATCGTTTACAAAAAAATGTTTGCTAGATTCCATTGTAGTGTATCCTGTTCTACTTTGTTTGGCTTGAACTTTTTGTGTTTCTTGTGTAATTACATCTCCAGTTTTGTAGTCCCATGGGTCATCATTCATAGTAGGGTAATCCTCAATATGTTTAACCATTCGACCACGTTCAAGGACTAAAGTTTTAAGTCCTTTTTCTGTGAGTTCCTTTGCAGCCCATCCACCACTTATACCTGTTCCAACTACAATAGCGTCGTAATTTGTTTTCATTAATTATATTTTAAAGTTCAATAGCTTTGAAATCAAATATAATTATTTTTGAATTGAATTCTAATAATTTAAATATATTTAGGCTTTGCAATTGTGAGTTCTAGTTAATATTACCAAAAAAATCATGCAACTAGATATTATCAGGCATAAGTAAACTACAACAAACCAAAAAAATCTTTTAACATGAAATCATTTACATTATCACTGATTACCCTTACATTATTAATTTCTTGTCAAAATCAAAAACCCTCTAGTCAAGAAGCTGAATCATTTTTTAAACTCTCTTTAGCTCAATGGTCTTTCCATAAAAGTATTAAATACAATAATCTATCTCCTTATGAATTTGCAAGGCTAGCAAATGAATTAGGTTTTGAGGGCTTAGAATATGTAAATACTCTATATCCAGATGTTACAAAAAGTGATGACAAAGCCAGTGCTATTAATGCTTTTATTGAAAAAAATAACTCCCTCGCGGCAAAATATAAAATGAAAAATGTTTTAATTATGGTTGACGAAGAGGGGGATCTTTCTACTTCAAACAAAAACGAACGTTTGGAAGCGATCGAAAATCATAAATTGTGGATTAATGCTGCACATAAGATGGGATGTGGAGCAATTCGTTTAAATCTTCATGGTGAAGAAGATGAAGAATTATGGATAAAAAATTCAATAGCTAGCCTTGAAATGCTTTCTGAGTTCGCAAAGCCATTAAATGTGAATATAATTGTGGAAAACCATGGAGGAAACTCATCAAATGCAAGCCTTTTAATGAAAGTAATCGATCAAGTTAGTTTTGATAATTGTGGAACACTTCCTGACTTTGGTAATTTTTGTTTAAGTAAAAATTGGGGTTCTCTTAAAGAGAACAAATGTGATAACCCTTATGATCCTTATATGGGAGTTAGCGAAATGATGCCAAAAGCTTTTGGTGTAAGTGCCAAGGCATATGATTTTGATGCTAGTGGGAATGAAACTATACTAGACTACGAAAAACTCCTTTCCATTGTTAAAAAAGCCGGTTACAATGGATTTATTGGAGTTGAATATGAGGGGGATCATTTGTCTGAGGAAGAAGGAATTATTGCAACTAAAAAATTAATTGAAAAAACCTCAAGCATAATATAACGATGAAGTTAATAACAAGGCTTCAACTCTCTTTTTTATTTTTTCTGCAATTTTTTATTTGGGGAGGATGGTTTGTTACAATGGGAACTTTTCTTTCACAAAGTTTCGGTGCAAGTGGAAGTCAATTGGCAATGGCTTATGAAACACAATCAATAGGTGCTATAATCGCACCCTTTATCATTGGTCTAATTGCAGACCGTTATTTCGCAGCACAAAAGATTCTAGGAATACTTCACTTACTTGGAGCAGGGCTTCTATTTCTTGCTGGTGAGTCAAATAGTTTTGGAAACTTTTATCCGTATATTTTTATTTATATGCTATTGTATATGCCAACCTTGGCCTTGGTAAATTCAGTTGCATTTGGACAGATGAAAAATCCTTCAAAAGAATTTGCAGCTATACGAGTACTAGGAAGTATAGGATGGATTATAGCTGGTCTTTCCATTGGATATTTATCATGGGAAAATACACAGCTTTTAAAGTATACATTTTATATGACCTCAGCTGCATCTCTACTACTAGGTGTTTTTAGCTTTTCTCTTCCAAATACACCCCCTAAAATAAATATTGGCGAAAAAATAAGTTTCAAAGAAATCTTAGGCTTTGATGCATTGGCCTTACTGAAAAATAGAAGCTATTTGATTTTCTTTATTTCCTCGATATTAGTTTGTATTCCCTTAGCTTTTTATTATCAACACGCTAATCAATTTTTAAACGAAGTAGGTATCCAGGCTGCAGCTTCTAAAATGGTGCTCGGACAAATTTCTGAAGTTTTATTTTTGCTGCTTCTGCCGATTTTTCTAAATCGATATGGAATTAAAAAAGTACTTATTATAGGTGTTCTAGCATGGGGAATTCGCTATTTACTATTTGCATATGGTAATGCAGGAGAAAATACATGGATGCTTTTATTTGGAATTATCTTACATGGAATTTGTTATGATTTTTTCTTTGTTTCTGGACAAATCTATACAGATTTTAAAGCTGGTGAAAAATATAAAAGTTCTGCACAAGGTCTTATAACACTTGCCACATATGGATTAGGAATGTTAATTGGTTTTCGATTTGCAGGATGGCTTACAGATCAATATGTGAGTGAGGGTGGACATTTTTGGAAAGAAATTTGGATTCAACCAGCTATTTTTTCTTTTGTTATTTTAATCTTATTTTTAATTTCTTTTAAAAGTGAAACCATCAAAATAAAATCAACATGAGTAAAATTAGACTAGGTGTTTTGGGAGGTGGAGGAGATTCTTTGATTGGAGTTCTTCACCGTGTAGCGTCAAGCATGTATGACAGATATGAAATAGTGGGAGGTGTATTCAATCCTGTACATGAAGAAAATATTGAATTTGCCAAACAGATTGGTGTTAATACTGATAGAGTATACGAAGACTTTGATACGCTAATTGCAGAGGAAATTAGAAAACCTAAAGACGAGCGCATTGAAGTAGTTTCTGTGCTTACTCCAAATTTTTTGCACTTTCCAATGGCAAAGAAACTTCTTGAAAATGGTTTTCATGTTATATGTGAGAAACCGCTAACTACTTCCCATAATGAGGCTAAAGAATTAGAAGCTCTTCAAAAAAAACATAAAGCTATTTTCGCAGTAACTTATACATATACTGGATATCCAATGGTTCGCCATATGAAGCATATGATTGCTCAAGGGGAGTTAGGAAAAATCCAAAAAATAGACATTCAGTATTATCAAGGTTGGATTAACCCAGTGATTCACGATCCTGAAGTACGTAAAAAAGTTTGGCGTTTAGATCCTAAAAAGGCTGGAATTAGCTCATGCATTGGAGATATTGGAACACACGCATTTCAAATGACTGAATATTTAACTGGTATGGAAGTAAAGTATATACTTTCGGATTTGAATACTCTTTATGAAGACAACTCATTAGATTTAGATGGAACTGTATTAGTACGTTTTTCTGATACATTTAAAGGGATAATTAGAGCTAGTCAAATTGCAACAGGAGAAGAAAACGGACTTACAGTGGCTATTTATGGACAAAAAGGGGCATATAAGTGGGAGCAGGAAAATCCAAACTATCTATATCATCTAAAAGACGATGAGCCTCGAAGAGTAATTAAGCCAGGAAATGCATACACTTCAGATGTTTCTCTTGACGGCACTAAACTTCCTGGAGGTCATCCAGAAGGAATCTTTGATGCAATGGGAAATATATACAAAGGAGTTGCAAAAGCACTACGGAATGAAAAATCATTTGAAGGAGAGTATCCAAATATGAACGACGGAGTTCGAGGAATGCTCTTCATTGAAAAAGTTGTTGAATCTCACAAAAAAGGAAACATATGGCTCAGCCTGGACAATCAATGAAAACTATAAAAGGACCTGCTGTATTTCTTGCACAGTTTGTAGATAGTAAAGCTCCTTTCAATTCCCTTGAAGGAATATGTAAATGGGCAGCTGATTTAGGTTATAAAGGAATTCAAATCCCAACATGGGAAAGTTTTTTAATTGACCTTGATAAGGCTTCAGAAAGTCAAACTTATTGCGATGAACTCAAAGGCAAAATTAATTCATATGGATTAGAAATTACTGAACTTTCCACCCACCTCCAGGGCCAATTGGTCGCGGTACATTCTGCATATGACCTCATGTTTGATAGTTTTGCTCCTGAAAAACTAAGAAATAACCCAAAAGCACGGACTGCTTGGGCTGTTGAAACAATGAAAAAAGCGGCTATTGCAAGTAAACATTTGGGACTTAAAACTCATGCCACTTTTTCTGGTGCACTACTCTGGCATACCTGGCATCCATGGCCTCAAAGGCCTGCAGGATTGGTAGAGTTAGGCTTCAAGGAATTGGCATCAAGATGGAAACCCATACTCGATGTTTTTGATGATAATGGAGTGGATATATGTTATGAAATTCATCCTGGAGAAGATCTTCATGATGGTGTTACCTTTGAACGTTTTTTAAAAGCTACAGGAAATCATAAACGCGTTAATATACTGTATGATCCAAGTCATTTTGTTTTGCAACAGCTTGATTATATTGAATACATTGATCATTATCATGAATTTATCAAATCTTTTCATGTTAAGGATTCAGAATTTAACCCTAATGGGAAAAAAGGGGCTTTTGGTGGTTATGGTGATTGGATTGACCGTGCTGGAAGATATCGCTCTCCTGGAGATGGGCAAATTGACTTTAAAACGATTTTTACCAAACTTACAGAATATGGGTGTGATTTATGGGCAGTAATGGAATGGGAATGCTGTATCAAAAGCCCTCAGCAAGGAGCGAGAGAAGGGGTCTCATTTATTCAAAATCATATTATAGAAGCTACAAAGAAAACATTTGATGATTTTGCTGGGGTAAAATCTGATGAACAGTTTCTTAAAAATATACTTGACCTAAAATGAAAAAAATTATCCTCTTATTGCTCGGATTAGTATTTATTTCTAATAGTACTTCACCAATAGAAAATAAAAAAGAAGAAGACTGGGAATCTCTTTTCGATGGCAAAACTCTTGACGGATGGCATCGATTTAACAGAAAGGGGGTCCCCTCAATATGGAAAGTTAATGACGGAAGGCTAACTTTTGACCCAGCCGATAGCCCAAAAGGTGATTATATTCACGATATTGTTACTGATAAATCCTATGAAAATTTTGAGCTTTCAATTGAATGGAACATTTCTGAAGGAGGGAATAGTGGTATCTTCTGGGCTGTTCAGGAAGGAGAATCTTATAACAAACCATACTCTACAGGGCCTGAAATTCAAGTTTTAGACAATGAGCGTCATCCAGATGCAATGGCTAATCCAAAGTTCCATCAGGCTGGAGCACTTTATGACCTAGTTCAGCCCACTAAGGATGTTTGTAAACCTGCTGGAGAGTGGAATCATGTTTTACTGACTATTGACCATAATAAAAACCAAGGAAGTGTTAGACTCAATGGAGTTAAAATCATTGAGTTCCCTTTAAGTGGACCAAAATGGAACAACCTGGTGTCCAATTCAAAGTTTAATGATGATTGTGATTTCAAATACTTTGGCAAATTCACCTCTGGTAAAATAGGACTTCAAGATCATGGTGACAAAGTATCTTTCAGAGATATCAAGATTAGGAAACTATAATAATTTCATTTTATGATAATGTCCATGACGGGTTACGGAAAAAAAGAAACCCAATTTGAGGATAAACGTATCAGTATAGAAATTCGTGCATTAAATAGTAAAAGTGCGGATATAAACTTACGAACTCCCTCTTATATTAGAGAACTCGACACAAAAATCCGTAAGCGTCTTTCTATAGAAATGAATCGAGGAAAAATTGATTTAAGTATTCATGTAGAATTTAATGGCCAAAAAGTTCCTAATAAAATAAATACATCGGTTATCAACTCTTATATTGATCAATTGGAGTCTATTGGAGATAGCACAATAAGTGAAAGACTCGCAATTGCAATGCGACTTCCAGATACCCTTAAATCTGATAGAGAGATCCTCTCTGAACAAGAAAAGAATTTAATCTTTAAACTTTTAGACATCGTAATTGAAGACATTAAGTCTTATCGATTAGATGAAGGTGCTGAGCTTGAAAAAGATATGTTACTTCGTGTTGACTTGATTGAAAATCATTTAGAAGCAATCAAAAAAATTGATCCTGAACGTAATAATAAAATTGAGATGAAACTAAGGGATTCACTTGAAAATTTGAAAATTGAAGTTGATGCGAATCGCTTTGAACAAGAATTAATTTTTTATCTCGAAAAATTTGATATTACAGAAGAAAAAGTCCGTCTTAAAAACCATCTAGATTATTACAGAAAAATAATGAAAAGTGATGTTCCAGTTGGTAAAAAGTTGGGATTTATTTCACAGGAAATAGGAAGAGAGATTAATACAATAGGTTCAAAAGCAAATCACGCTGAGCTTCAAAAAATTGTTGTTCAAATGAAAGATGAACTAGAAAAAATAAAAGAACAACTCTTAAATATTCTTTAATGTCTAATAATGGAAAGCTTATTGTATTTTCAGCACCCTCAGGTAGTGGTAAAACCACTTTAGTTCACCATTTACTTAATCAAACTTTGCCTCTTGGTTTTTCAATTTCAGCTACATCTAGGAGTCCTCGGGGTAAAGAAAGAGATGGAATAGATTATCATTTTTTGACAACTAAAGATTTTAAAAAAAAAATTAAAAAAGGTGAATTTTTGGAATTCGAGGAAGTTTATCACAATTTATATTACGGAACACTTATTTCGGAGTTAAACCGTATTTGGAGTGAAGGAAAACACATTTTATTTGATATTGATGTCAAAGGAGGTTTGAGTATCAAAAAAAAATATCCCTCAAATACCCTTTCTGTTTTTGTCAAGCCTCCTTCGATCAAGGTGCTAAAGCAAAGGCTTAATAATAGGGCAACAGACAGTGATAATAAAATTAAAGAACGTATCGAAAAAGCACAATCGGAAATGGCCTTAGCCTCAGAATTTGACTGTATTCTTGTCAATGATGATTTACAAACTGCAAAAAAAGAAGCACTCGATATCGTTGGTAACTTTCTAGAATCATAAGGGAATCCATATCTTTACATGGTGAAAAAGATAGGTCTTTATTTTGGATCTTTTAATCCTATCCATAATGGGCATATTGCCTTTGGAAATTTTTTTATTGAAAATACTGATTTACATGAGGTGATGTTTATTGTATCTCCACTAAATCCATTTAAAACTAATAAAGAACTTTTAGGGCAACAACATAGATTAAATATGGTTCAGAAGGCGTTATTAAAATTTCCAAAACTAATATGCTCTGATATAGAATTTTCACTCCCAAAACCAAACTACACAATTGAAACTCTTAATCATTTAATTAGTTGTCAAGCTAACGTTTCTTTCTCTCTTTTAATAGGAGAAGATAACTTAGTTAATTTCAATAAATGGAAAGAATACAAAAATATTTTGAAGCTTGTAGATTTATATGTTTATCCAAGGAAACATAGAAATAAAATCCCTAAACATCTACTAAAAAATTCTAAAATTAACCTTCTTGATGCTCCAAAATTAGATTTTGCCTCCAGTGACATCAGAAAAAAGTTAAAAAAGGGTGAGGTTATAAGATCTTCTATACCTACTTCTACAATGGCGTATTTGGAAAAAAACAATATTTATAAATAATATTTTGATATGAATGTTAAAATTGGGCAGTGAACAATGGTGCCACTATAAAACTTATTATGAGTCTAATTTGATTTTTCTGTTAATAGGTGATGTTATTGTCCTAGTAATCAAGTAAAAACTTCTCAAGTTTTTCTGTTAGTGCCCTCCTACTCCAATTTTCAATATTAGGGAAGTTATTTATAATCTGTCCTTTCCCCTCAATTATGTGTTTTATAAATTCCTTAATTTCAACAGCCTTAACAGCTTCTATCATTTTTGCTGCAGTTCCCTGCATAATAAACTTCCCAGCCTCTGAATCCGGATTTCCTATTGATAGAATTGGTTTTTTTGTGGCAATATATTCTAAAATTTTTCCTGATATCATGTCATTTTGAGCTCTGCTAAAAATAAAATTCAAAAGTAAATCTGCACTTTTCATAAGCTCTATTGCTTTGTAATGGGATATGTATCCATGTTCTACGATCCTCACCTTTTTAAGTTTTTCCTTGAATTCGGTTAGGATTTCAGATTGGATTTGTCCTGCAAATGAAATACAAATTGAATGTTCATCCTGAAGCTCCTCTAGTACGCTTAAAAAGCCTTTATATTCTTGATTTTTTGTTAGTAACCCTGTAAATACAACATGAAATTCAGGGAATGTTTGACCTGTGACAGTATTCATCAATTCTGTATCGTATCCATTTGGAATTATTAGGAAATTTTGGTTAGGAGCAATATTTTTTAAATACCTATGGAGTCCCCCTGCTAGGGTTGTAATTACAGCATCTGACTTCAAAATTATTTTTTGTTCTTGCTTTTTATCATTTTTTATAGCCCAAGAGGTTCTATACAATTGTTTATTATAAAAAACTGTAACCCAAGGATCTCTCAGGTCTACAAACCATTTGAGGCCAAATTTGTGTTGTAATTGAGCGCCTACCCAGTGAGAAGAATGAGGAGGACCAGTTGTCACAACTTTATCAATCCCAAAATCTTTTATTAGTTTTTGTGCCGCATTTAAGGCAAATGGACGCCAACCTTTTCTTGCGTCTGGGATAAAAAAATTCCCGCGAATAAAAGCCGTTAATTTCCCAAATACTGTTTTTGTGGTCACTGACCCTTGAGGTATTCCAGCATATGATGACCCTGAATTTAGTCTAGAATACCATTTTAACGGCTCTATTGTTTTAGTACGAATAGTTGGTATATCATTTACCTCTGAGAGTAGGCTCTGATCCAGAACTGAATATGAAGCGCTATTTTCATCCACTGTCAAGACATATGGTTCCCATCCGAAGGCTTTTAGATACTTTGCAAAATACATCCACCTTTGAACCCCAGAGCCTCCAGAAGGTGGCCAGTAATAAGATATTATAAGAATTTTTTTTGCTTTAAATTTCACGTTTATTTTTTGCCTTCCATAAAGGTACGGAAGAACATGCCTCTCCGTAAAATAAACTTTTAGCAACAGGCTGTAATCGCAGAATCAATTGAATATATGCATTCTCAGGAATTACAGAGTCAGAACAACCCTTAATCATCAAAGGCTTGTCTTTAAAAAGAGAAAGGTCTAGATCAGCTATAACTTTAGAAAACAAATGACTTTCTAAGTCCTCTAAGGTTCCCATTACAACTTCTTTTGCAAAGGGCTCTAAATAACTTGTAACTAATAGCGCTGACCATGCTGGGAGTATTGCCCCTGTTGAACAGTAAATTGCAATGTGGTGGTCTTGATATCGAGGCCAATCTTCTTGCTTCAATGCTTCTCGAAAAGATTTTTCTCTTAAAATGATTCCTTCTTCTAACCATTCAGCTAAATCAACTATCGATCTTTGCCCTTCAGGAATCCATTCCTCTAAATCAATATTAATTAAGGGGCTTTTCGAAACTTTATTGACAATAGAATCATCCATAGTTAAAGCATTCCTAATTCAAGTTTAGCTTCCTCACTCATAAGATCTTTAGACCAAGGTGGGTCAAAGGTCATTTCTACTTCAGCACTTTTTACTTCATCCAACGATTTTACTTTTTCTTCAACTTCCATGGGAAGTGATTCAGCTACAGGACAGTTTGGAGTAGTTAAAGTCATCAAAATCTTGACTTCCATATCCTCATTTACAAACACGTCATAAATCAATCCAAGCTCATAAATATCAACAGGAATTTCGGGATCATAAATAGTTTTTAAAACATTAAGGATTTTTTCGCCTAAAGCCTCGGTATCTGGTGTTTCTGCCATTATTTCTAATTCAGTTGAGTTTGATAAGCCACTGCATACATTTTAATCTGTTTTATCATAGACACCAAACCATTTGCACGTGTGGGGGATAAATGTTCTTTTAATCCAATTTGATCAATAAAATTTGTGTTTGAATTTAAGATTGCTTTTGGGTGTTGATTTGAAAAGACACGTATTAAGATCGCGATAATTCCTTTGGTAATTATAGCATCACTATCAGCTGTAAATACTAATTGGTCCTCTTCCAAGGCAGCATGAATCCAAACCTTACTTTGGCATCCCTTGATAATGTTATCCTCAGTTTTATGCTTCTTTGATATTATGGGTAAGGATTTGCCTAATTCTATCATGTGTTCATAACGTTGCATCCAGTCTTCAAACAAAGAAAACTCCTCAATTACTTCTTTCTGTCTATCTTCGATAGTTTCCATATACCTAAAATTAAAAAATTATTGT
>TARA_Y100000385_G_scaffold263926_1_pt1 | contig 14614 bp, 9 predicted proteins | sample TARA_Y100000385 | Tara Oceans TARA_Y100000385 (sample SAMEA2620980) | marine metagenome | biome: marine biome (ENVO:00000447); feature: surface water layer (ENVO:00002042); material: "saline water (ENVO:00002010), including plankton (ENVO:xxxxxxxx)" | depth 5 m
AAGAAAATCAAATCGTTATTCTTAACACGGAAATGTTGATAATAGGCAGATATAGCACTAATTTAGGGGGGTTAAAAATCGTTTAATCCTTTGGTTATCAGTGTTTTGAACGTTTTTTTTATCTTTTGTTAAAAAGGCACTAAAATTAGCTGATAAGTATGGCCCTTGAAGAGCGCCCCTTGTACCAAGTCCGTTAAAAACGCCAATTTTAGAGTGCTGAGGATGCAAACCGATGAGTGGTTTTCGGTCTTTAACAGTCGGTCGAACACCTGCTACACTTGAAACGACCTCAAAATTAACAGATAAAATATCACTAATTTTCTTCTTAAGAAAGGATTGACCCTCAGCCGTAAGTTTATCTGTCAGGTCAGTATGATTATAGGTAGACCCGACTACATACAAGTAATTGCCTAGTGGTAAAAAGTAAACACCCTTGCTAATAATTTTGTCAAAACGCTTTAAAGAGGGTATGCGAATAGTCATAACCTCCCCTTTGGTAGGGCTTAAGGGTAAAGACTTAAAATATGGGTTGTCTTTTAGTCTATAGCCTTCACAAAAAATAATGTAATCTGCCTGTAATGATTTGTATATTCCTTGTTCTGGATTGCAATGTGAGAAGTCAAAGCGTTCTTCTATAAGTATGTGATTCTTTTGAAAGTATGCTCTAGATTTATCTAAAAAAGGGATGAGGTCTAGGTGGGCGGTAGAATTAATCGAAGCGCTACCATAACTATTATGAAGAAAAGGAAAATTATTTTCTTCGTAAAAATCGGAAATGTATTTATCCATATTACTGTTGCTGTACTTAATTTGCCAATCATGCTTAACATCTTGATTAGCAAACAAACGTAATATGGGTTTAAGCTCTAAAAATGAAGCGTTCAACTTCCTTTCTAAGTCTTTGTACCGCTCGATAGCCTTTGGGAAATAAAGGTGTGCGTTGTGCGAAGGAATGCAACGTTTCATGCCAACAGGGTTTATCAATCCGGCTGCTACCCGACTTGCTGATGCCTTTAGATTCAAGTCTATAATAGCCACCGATTGTTGTGCATCTATCAAGTCATGAGCTAAAAATGTTCCTGCCATACCTTGGCCAACAATTATAACATCGACTTTTTTCATCGCTAAATTTTTAAATTGGAAATAGGGCTCAAAGGTAGATAAAGTAATGGCTTACCAATAATAAGTATGTCTTCTTTTTCGCTTATCATTAATGTTAAAACCTAAGGATATCTCGTGTGAACCTGAAGCTACTGTGCTTAACGAACTGATACCATAATCATAAGAATAGGACAAAAACAAACTTCCCATGTTTAAGCCAGCTAAAGCTACTAAAGATTGTGAAGAACGTAAAGACAAGCCCATCCAGTAGTTGTTGTCTATGATAACTCGAGCGTTAAAATCAAATTGTGTAGGGCTAGACTCTAATGACTTGGCGAGTATAGACGGCTCAATAGCTAAATCGGAGTGTATGTCAATTCGGTATGATCCATGCACAAAATAATGGCGTACCTGTGTGTTATCCCCAAAAATATTAGAAACTGATTCTTTAAACGTGGACTCAAACAATTGATGAGCAGAAGCGCTCAAAGAGAAGTTTTTAGAATATAGATATGCGCCCACACTAGCGTCAGGAACCATTTTTGAAAAACTACCTCCTTCAAATTCAGGATCAGGATTTTGGAATGTTAACTGACCTTGATTAAGGGTGTGTTGCGTCATTAATCCACTCATACCTAAAGACAGTCGAGTAGTATTGTCTTCGTCAAGCTGAACGTGATATGCAAAAGATAAGCTTATTCCTATCTGACTATAAGGCCCTGTTTCGTCTTGCATGATAACCGCTCCTAGTCCAATAGCATCATAAGCCAATGGCATATGATAACTTAATGTATTAGTTTTAGGAGCAATCGCTCCTAAACCAGACCATTGTGATCGTGAATTGATTTGAATAGGAAAATAGGGCTTTGACCCTGCAATTGCAGGGTTCAGAACAAAATCATTGGTAAGATATTGACTGTACATAGGAAGTTGTTGAGCTTTAGACAAAGCCGCAACAAAAACTAGAACAACAATTAAGACCTTCTTCATTGATTTTTAATTTAACGAACGATAGTTACGGTTCCCGCAATAGGTGGCTCATCGTTATTAAGGGTTATTACATAATAATAAGTTGCTGAGGGTAAGGGCATACTTTCATACATGCCTTGCCATGCGCCTTCCCAAGCGTTAATATATTTTTTAGTGGAATAGACTCTATCTCCCCAACGGTTAAAAACTTCAACTAAGGCGTCAGGATATAATTCGATATTATCTATATGCCAGTAATCGTTATTTTGATCGCCATTAGGAGAAAAGGCCGAATAGGCCGTAATACAACTTTGATTACTAGAGGGGACTTCTATTTCATCATAGTAAACACAACCGTTATTGTCTGTGACTGTTACGGCATAATTCCCTGAAGAGACTCCATCATTTAACGCTGCTTGTGTGTAATTCGACCACTCGAAAGTATAAGGGTCGTATCCACCTGTTGCAAAAACCTCAACGCTACCATCTGTATTATCAACACAACTAACAGCTTGTGTCACAAAATTCAATTGAACAGGAACGATAGGGTCAATAGTAATAGCTACTTCATGTTGACAATTATTAAAGTCGGTTACCTGAACAGAATACATACCGGCTGTTTGTATAGAAATTAGTTCGGATGTTTCGTTGGTGCTCCACAAATAATCATAGGGTGTTAACCCTCCTGAGGCAAATACTAATGCAGAAGCAATAGGAGCATCTAAGCACAACTGTGTATGCTCCACAAAAATATTTAAAGAGTCTGGCTCATTAATCGTTTCTGAAGCTGTTAAGACACATCCAAACTGATCCGTCATGGTTACAGTGTAAGTTCCCGAAGATAAACCAGAAGCCGTATTTGTTATTTGAGCGTTAGCATCGTCCCACAATACCGAATAATTAGACGATGGATTCGGATTGTTAAGAGTCACTTGTATCTCTCCATTACCATTACCATAACATAGAATTGGGTTAACAGAAAGTGAAATATTAGGCTCTGTTATCTGGAAGTCTATCGTTTCTTGACAGCTAAGGGCGTCTATAATGGTTACTGAATAAGCCCCAGATGTAAGCTGATCTACTGAATTACCTGTTGCCCCAGTTGACCATGAAATACTATAGTTTGGTGTACCTCCAACTGGGTTAACTGCCGCAGAACCATAATCACCATCACAACCTAAATTGACAACAGAAAGATTAGATAAAATTTGGTCTGGCTGAGTAATAGCTTGCGCAACCGTTGGAGAGGTGCAGTTATTAGCGTCTGTAACAACTACGTTATAAGTGTTAAAAGAAAGCCCCCCTACAGTGTATGGTGCTTGATTGGCAGAACTGTATAAAGCATCAACAAAATAGGTGTATCCTCCAGAACCACCGTTAGCAGTTATTGTTATTTCTCCGTCTGACCCCCCAAAACAACTCACATTATTCACAAGATTAATATCTGAAATAAGCAAGTCGTTAGGCTCAGTAATTTCGAATGGTAAAGGTGTAGAAACACAACCATTAACGTCTATAGCTTGTAGCGTTTGAAGACCGGCAGACAGATTGGTAATCAGATTATTGGCTGCTAAAGGAAATACGGTTGGATCAGGAACAAGGTTATAACTATAGGGTGCGTTTCCTCCGTCAAAGTCAACCGTTATAATAGCGTCAGAAGCACCAAAGCAACTCACTTGAGAGCCATTGTAATCAGAAGTAACAGTAGCAGATACTATGCTAAGTTCTGAAGGTTGATTTAAATCATAAAACTCATTGTATGAACAATTGTTGTCATCAATTACAGTAAACTCATAAGTCCCTGCAGCAAGAGAAGTGAAATCTCCCGAAGTTTGAGTAGTTGCTCCTCCATCAATAGAATAAATGTAAGCGCCAACTCCATCTTCTCCTAAAAGACTAATTTCACCATCAGAAAAGCCATTACATGAAATAGGAGTTATAGTCGTAATAAAATCAAAAGACAAAGGGGTCGGGGCGTTTAGTATTATATCTTGTGGCAATGACTCACACAAATTACTGTCAACAGCAATAACGGAATAGCTTCCTTCAGATAAATTAGTAATATCAAGAGCCCCAATAGATGCATATGGAAAAGTTAAACCCCCGTCTATACTATAAGAATATTCGCCGCCAGAACCTCCTAAAGTGCTAACCTCAATAGTACCATCTGTTGAGTCTTGACAACTGATAGGAAAGCTTAAAAAATCGGATGTTATATTAACCGTCAGATCAAGGTCGGCAGGATTTGGAATTAATGGATTTGATTGGGTAAAACATCCGTTGTCATCGGTAACGGTTAATAACGGCAAACCAGAACATACTCCGTTCACGGTATTGTTATTACCGTTATCTACCCCATCAACATTGTAGCTGTATGCTGGGGTTCCTCCTGAGGCATCAATCGTTATTATAGCATCACATGATGTGTTGCAAGATGGCGGTTGATCAACAACAACGGCATCAATGACTACTGGTGAAGGCTCCGTAATTTCAATATCGGTAGGTAAGGAAGTACACCCTTGAGCGTCAGTAGCAATAAAAGTATATGTGTCAGCACCTAAATTAGTTAGGGGGTTAGCCAAAGCATCTGTAATAATAGGGTTAGATGTACTTGAATATTGATAGGTGTATAAAGCATCATCACCGCCAGAAGCAGATAAGGTAATTTCACCGTCTAAGTTTCCATTACAACTTATTTCTGAACCATTATAATCCGATGTAATTTGAGGGTTTACAAAAACTGTATCCGAACTAACTACCGTAGTTTGTAAAGCCTCATAAACATAATTTGGGGCTAAGTCGGAATCACGTGCCCAAACATCATAATCACCAACGGCTAAATTAGTATAGACAAGGTTTGTGGTCCAAGGTCCGGCAAGACCATTAATAGAATATTCGGTGGTTGCAGGGGCGGTTACATCTGGAATAATCTGAATTTGACCATCTGAAGTGTTGTAGCAAGTCGTGCTCGTTGATGATATACTATCAACATAACCCGTAACAATTAGAGTGTAGTCTTCTGTTTCGCCGTATTGAAAATTATTAATCGCCCAATTTAAAGCGGTAACCTGCCATAAGGCTGTAAAAGCACCTACCCTATTATAAACAATTCTCATTGTTATCGGACCTAGAGCTGCGTCATTAGGAATCGTTATTGATGTATTAAAAATAGGATTATTATTATTAGAATAAGGTGAGGTGTAAACCAATTCTGTACTCTCATACGTACCGCTAGCATCGAAATCGACATAAACCTTAATTGCTCTATTGGGATTAGATACAGATGGGGTTGAGCCACAAAAACCACCTTCAACTTCTAAATCATATGTTTCGTTTCTTAAAACCCCAGTTACGTATTCTAGCCCAGCTACATTACCATCACCATTATTGCTATTGCCCAAGGTGTAGTCGCTGTAGCCCGTACAAGGTAATAAAACCGTTCCAACAGGGGGGTTCATTATATCTGTAACATCATAAGGAGGTGTGCCGAAATATACTCTTGATACAAGCTCAAAAGAAGTACTGTTAGCGCCTTGAGAAAAAGCGTTAAGCCCAATAAGTAAGGAAATAAATATCAAAAAACATCTAAACATACTTGTTAAGGTAAAATTAACGGATAAGCTTACAAAGTTAATTAAATATTAACACTTTTTTTCTGATAAGCTCATTTAAAATAACAAAACCGCAATAAATTGCGGTTTTGTCGTTGAGGTTTCGAGCGGATTCGAACCGCTGTAGATGGTGTTGCAGACCACTGCCTAGCCACTCGGCCACGAAACCAAAGGACGGCAAATCTAATAATTTTTTTAAAAATCTATGCCTTTTATTCGCTTCTCTTTTACGACCACTTCTCTCACGTCTCCGTTAATTGGCGGATTTTTTTTCGCCACGCTAACTTCAACAGACTTGATATTTGAATGGTTTTTAATGATTTCGTTAATAATACGTACCACTACATTTTCAAGCAATTTGCTTGGTTCAGCCATTTCTTGTTTTACAATACCATTAATAGAAACATAGTCGACCGTATGAGACAAAATATCACTATTCGCAGATTGGTTAATGTCTGCTTCTACATGAACGTTCACCTCATAGTCTGAGCCAATTTTGGTTTCTTCTGGCAAACAACCATGGTAGGCATAAACCTTAATCCCTAAAACTGAAATCATTCCCATAGTTAAGACAAAGTATCTATTGCAGTTTTGATTCTGGTTACAACCTCGTCTTTTCCCAATAAAGCGGAAATAGAAAACATGGAAGGCCCCATACCTAAACCCGTAACCGAAAGGCGAAAGGTCGGTAAAACCATACCCAAGCCCCATTCATTCTTTTCAAGGTGAGATTTAAATTGCACCTCTATCTCTTCAGCACTAAAATCGGACATCGAAGAAAATAAATCTACAATTGAGTTTAAAATTTCCGGTGTATTATCTTTCCATTTTTTACGCCTTGTTTTTTCATCATAATCAGAAGGCGGCGCGAAAAAAAACTGACTAGAAGTCCAAATGTCATCAATAAATGTTGCACGTTCTTTCATCAAATCACAAACCTTGGCAAGATAGTTTTGATCTATTGCTTGAGCGTCAGCAACAGACTCTGCCAAAATTGCGGCTAGAGTTTCCCCATTTTTTTCTCTCAAATATTGTTGATTGAACCATTTTGTTTTATCAAAATCAAATTTAGCACCCGCTTTCCCCACTCTATCTAAAGAAAAAGCCTCTACTAAATTGTCCATACTGAAAATCTCTTGTGCTGTTCCAGGGTTCCAACCCAAGAAAGCCAGCATATTTGTAAATGCCTCAGGGAAATAGCCCTCTTCACGATAACCAGAGGACGTTTCTGAAGTTTCTGGGTTTGTCCACTCAGTAGGGAAGACAGGAAAACCGAGTCTGTCACCATCTCGCTTGCTTAACTTGCCATTACCATCGGGCTTTAATATGAGTGGCAAATGTGCAAACTGAGGGCAATCCCAATCAAAAAACTGATAAAGTAAAACATGCAAGGGAGCCGATGGAAGCCACTCTTCACCCCTAATAACATGAGATATTTGCATCAAATGATCATCAACAACATTTGCCAAATGGTAAGTAGGCATACCGTCTGATTTGAAAATAACCTTATCATCAAGGTTAGTCGTGTTTACCACAACCCAACCACGTATAATATCTTGTATTCTTACCTCTTCGTTACGAGGCATTTTGATTCGAATAACATAGTTGTCGCCACGATCAAGTCGTTCCTTAACTTCATCATCAGAAAGGGTAAGGGAGTTTTGCATGGTTTCTCTGACCACAGCATTATATTGAGGAGATGGAACGCCCGCATTTTTCATACGCTCACGCATTTGATCCAACTCTTCGGGAGTGTCAAAAGCATAATAAGCATGTCCTTTTTCTAAGAGAATATCGGCATATTGCCTATACATCGACTTTCTTTCCGATTGGCGATAAGGCCCTAAATTACCTCCCTTGCCTAGACCTTCGTCAATCTCTATTTTACACCATGACAAAGCATCTAAAATATATTGCTCTGCTCCAGGCACAAACCGAGTTTGATCGGTATCTTCAAGGCGAAGCAAAAAATCTCCACCATGCTTTTTAGCAAACAAATAGTTGTATAGTGCTGTACGAACACCACCCATGTGCAGGGGCCCTGTTGGACTAGGAGCAAAACGAACTCGAACTTTATTCATTGTATAAGTTTATTTGGTCAGCAAAGATACATTTTATTGAATATTGAGAGACTTTCTTTATGGAAGTAAAAATCATAACTTTGCAGTATGAGTGAGAGAAGTGTGCTAATTGAAAAATTAGAAGAATTTATCAGTAAATACTACAAAAATTTACTGCTTAAAGGGGGGATATATTTTGTTTCTGTATTTCTGTTGTTCTTCATTCTATTTTCTACTGTCGAATACTTTGGTCAGTTCAACACCTCTGTAAGGGCTGGGTTGTTTTGGAGCTTTTCTTTAATAAACGCTCTCGTTTTCTGGAAATGGGTCGCTATTCCCCTAAAAGGACTGTATAGATTAGGAAAGTCGCTCAGCCACTATGATGCTGCCAAAATAATTGGAGAGCACTTTAGCAGCGTAGAAGATAAACTGATAAACCTACTGCAACTGCAAGAACTTTCTTCTAAAGATAATGCTCTTATTGAGGCTAGTATAGAACAGAAGATAAAATGGCTTAAGCCTATACCGTTTTCTGCTGCTATAAACCTCAAGGCTAACACCGTTTACTTAAAATATGCCATAGTTCCTATTGGTATTTTATGCCTCTTATTTTTAAGCGGAAACAAAGAGGTCGTAGTCGATAGCTCAGCTAGAATACTTTCTTTCAATACAGAATTTGTGCCTGAAGCACCGTTTGACTTCATAATTGACAACACATATCTAGAGGCTGTTAAAGGCAACGATTTTTTACTTGAAATGCATTTCTCTGGTGAAGAGTTGCCGAAAAATAGCGCTATAGTGATTGACAAAAATCGGTATGAGATGCGCCAAACTAAAACAGGACACTTTTCATTTCTTTTCAAAAACACACAAAAAACACAGTCGTTTCGTTTTGAAGCCAACGGCTTCAAGTCCGCTCTTAACACGCTAAGAGTTATACCAAAACCTAGTGTCAACAAATTTTCGGTAAGCTTAAAATATCCCAGCTATACCAAGCGAAAAAACGAAACGAAAGAAAACGTTGGCAATCTACAAGTGCCCCAAGGCACTCGAGTAAAGTGGTCTATTATCGCTCAAGAATCTGAAAATGTTTACTTGCGTTTTGACAAAAACATAGCATGTAAACAGATCGGAGAAAATGAGTTTGAGCACGAAAAAAGTATCTTAAAAAACACCAAATACACTCTGGTAGCGCAAAATAACTACCTACTTGGCGATAGCATCGTTTATGAAATTAATGCAATTCCCGATGCTTATCCAGCAATAGATGTACAAGAAACGATAGACAGCGTCAATACAATGCAACGTTTTTTTGAAGGCTACATAGAAGACGATTACGGAATTAAAGAGCTGCTATTTAAATACCGTTTTCTTACGGATACCTCATCGTGGGTAAGCCAGAGCGTTAATTTAAACGCTACATCAAATAGACAAGGCTTTACCCATTCTGTTGACTTTAAAGATTTAGGATTGGACTTTGGTGTCGGTGTTGAATATTTTTTTGAAGTATGGGATAACGACGGAATCAATGGTAGCAAATCCAGCAAGTCTAGCCTATTCAACTATCAAGCAGCTAGCATAGATGAATTAGAGGCTATTGCTGAAGAAGAAAATAATCAACTTAAAAACGATTTGCAGGAATCCAAAAAGTTGGCTGACGAAATACAAAAAGACCTAGAAAAATTACAAAAACAACTGCTTAAAGACAAAGAATTAAGCTGGGAAGACAAACAAAAAACAAAAGAGCTATTAGAAAAACAAGAATCGCTAAAAAATAAGGTAAATGAGATTCAGAGACAACAGAAACAAAACCAACTCTCTGAAAATCTATATCAAAAACCTAATGAAGAATTGCTTAAAAAACAAGAAGAAATTCAACGCCTTTTTGATAGTATAATGAATGAGGAAATGCAAGAAATGATGCAAGAACTCAACAAGATGATGAACAGCATTGACAAAGAAGAACTTCAGAAGATGTTAGAGGATATGCAGCAGAGCGATGAAGATATAGAAAAAGAGCTAGACAGAACTTTGGAATTATTCAAACAAATGGAGCTGCAACAAAAACTAGAGAAAAATATTGACGAACTTCAAAAGCTAGCAGAAAAACAAAGGCAACTGGCTGAAGAAAGTAATAAAGGGAAAAAGGACAAAGAAAGCCTAAATAAGAAGCAAGAAGAACTCAATAAGGAATTCGAAGATATTCAAAAAGAATTGGAAAAAGCAAAAGAGCTCAATAAAGACCTGGAAAACAAACAAGATATTCCTGACACCAAGACTAAAGAAGAGCAGATAAAAGAAGATATGCAGAAAAGCGCCGAACAACTGCAGAAAAACATGAAAAAACAGGCGTCAAAAAATCAAAAGAAAGCCGCTAATAAAATGGAGGAGATGAGTCAGTCTTTACAAACCGCCCTTCAACAAGCACAAGCCGAAGGTCTAGCTGAAGACATGCAAACATTAAGGCAGATATTAGAAAATTTAATCACCCTTTCCTTAGATCAAGAAAATATCCTTATTTCAATCGGCTCAATAAATCTCAATAGCCCTGTATATTTAGACTACCTACAACTACAAAACAAACTGCAGTCAGATGCTCAAATTATTGAAGATAGTCTATTTGCTCTTAGCAAGAGGCAGCCACAGATACAATCCATAGTTAATAGTGAGATTAATGCTATCAATAATAGTATGGAGAATGCACTGCTAGAAATGGCTGAAAGGCGTTCATCAAAAGCTAGCGAACGTCAGCAATTTGCTATGACAGCAGCCAATAATCTAGCTCTTATCTTATCTGAAGTCTTAGAGCAAATGCAAAAAGATATGGCAAATATGGATTCCAAACCCGGGGATAAGATGTGTAATAAGCCTAATAAATCTGGGGGGCAAGGCATGAAAGAGATGAAAAAAATGCAACAGCAGATCCAAGAACAGATGAAGAGCATGATGAAAGGCAAAAAGGGCAAGAATGGTAAATCAAGCAAGGGTTTGGCTCAGCTTGCCGCTCAGCAAGAAATGATTCGTCAAAGAATGGGAGAAATAAGAGAAGAGTTGAGTGGTGATAAAAACGCCAAAGACAATATTGACCAAATGATGAAAAAAATGGAGGAAAACGAAGTGGACATCATCAACGACCAGATAACAAGAGAAACACTCCTAAGACAGGAAAGCATTATGAGTCGCTTACTAGAAGCCGAAAAAGCACAAAGAGAACGTGACCAAGACAAAAAACGACAATCAACCGAGTGGATGGACAAGCTTTCAAAAAGATTGATTAACCCCTTTGAAGATTATCAAAAAGAAAAGGAAAAACAAGAAGAGCTTTTGCGTACTATTCCGCCATCATTTACCCCTTTTTACAAAAACAAAGTCAAAGACTATTTCAAAGAAAATGGAAACTAACATCTACTATCATAGCGAATGTGATTTTCAGTTGCAAAACGAAGACTCAATATCTGAATGGTTAAAGCACGCTATAAGATTAGAGAAAAAAGCTCTTGGCGAGATAAATTATATTTTCTGTGACGATGAATATCTACTTAAAAAAAACCAAGATTTTTTAAACCACGACACGCTCACAGATATCATTACATTCGATTACTCAGAAGAAAATAAATTATCTGCCGATATTTTTATTAGCATAGAAAGAGTAAAAGAAAATGCCCTTATCTTTGCCGTTCCGTTTGAGAAAGAACTCAAACGCGTTATAATTCACGGAATTCTTCATTTGATCGGTTACAAAGACAAATCAGAAGAAGAGGCCAAAACAATGAGAAGTAAAGAGAATTTTTATCTCGCTATAACAATTTAAACCACTGATTAACAGAGTTTTACAATGTTTTTAAACACTTATGACGTCATAGTAGTTGGAGGAGGCCACTCCGGATGTGAGGCAGCAGCAGCAGCAGCAAACCTAGGATCTTCCGTATTGCTCGTTACGATGAATATGCAAACCATTGCTCAAATGTCGTGCAATCCAGCAATGGGAGGTGTTGCAAAAGGACAAATCGTAAGAGAGATTGATGCTTTAGGAGGTTATTCTGGAATAATAACAGACAAAACAATGATTCAGTTTAGAATGCTAAACCGTTCTAAAGGGCCGGCTATGTGGAGTCCAAGAGCTCAAAGCGATAGAATGCGTTTTGCTGAAGAGTGGCGTTTGAAATTAGAATCTATCAAGAATGTAGATTTTTGGCAAGACATGGTTACAGACCTTATCGTCGAAAAGGATACAGTGGTTGGCGTAAAAACAAGCATGGGAATAGAAATTAAGGCTCGATCCGTTATTCTAACAAACGGAACATTTCTTAATGGGACAATACACATTGGCGAAAAACAATTTGGAGGAGGTAGGACTGGAGAAAGAGCAGCTACCGGCCTAACGGCTTGTTTGAACGCTTTAGGCTTTGAAAGCGGCCGCATGAAAACAGGAACTCCGCCAAGGGTAGATGGACGATCTTTGGATTATAGTAAAATGGAAGAGCAAGCTGGCGATGAGAACCCTTCAAAATTTTCATTTATGGATACGCCCGCTCTACAAAATCAGAGAAGCTGCCACATTACCTATACCAATGAGAAAGTGCACGACATCTTGCGCACAGGGTTTGAAAAATCGCCCATGTTTAATGGCAGGATTCAAGGATTAGGACCAAGGTATTGCCCATCAATAGAAGACAAAATAGAGCGTTTTTCTGAAAGAAATAGACACCAAATATTTGTTGAGCCCGAAGGGTGGGATACGGTCGAAGTCTATGTCAATGGATTTTCAACCTCGTTACCAGAAAACGTGCAACACCAAGCAATTCGACAAATTGTAGGTTTTGAAAATGCTAAGATATTTAGACCGGGTTACGCTATAGAATACGATTATTTTCCACCAACGCAACTGAAAAGAAGCTTAGAGACTAAGCTCGTAAATGGGCTATACTTTGCGGGGCAAATCAATGGCACAACAGGTTATGAAGAAGCCGCTTGTCAGGGATTAATGACTGGAATTAATGCTCACAGAAGAGCAAAAGGCGAGGAGGCAATTATTCTAAGCCGCTCAGAGGCCTACATAGGGGTTCTTATAGACGATTTAGTGACTAAAGGCACTGATGAACCCTACCGCATGTTTACCTCAAGAGCAGAGTATAGAATCCTCTTAAGACAAGATAACGCTGATATTAGGCTTACTCAAAAAGGCCGAAACATTGGTCTTGTCGATGATGAAAGAATGGTTAAGCTGGACGAGAAATTAAAAAATACACAAAACGCTTTAAATTACTTTGAAAAAGAAAGTATTAGCCCAGAAGAAATAAATCCAATTTTGGAGAACAATAATAGTTCTACTATTAAACAAAAAAATAAGATTGGTAAAATTTTAAGCAGACCTCAAATTAAGTTTGAAGACTTATTAAAAGTTGACACTATTAAAGAAAAGACCAAAAACATTAGTCAAGAAGGGTTAGAACAAGCCGAGATACAAATAAAATATAATGGCTATATTGAAAGGGAAAAAGAAACGGTCATAAAACTCAACAAGCTGGAGGGAATCCGAATACCCAAGGCTTTTGATTACAGTAAGCTTAATGCTATATCATCAGAATCAAGAGAAAAACTGAATCATATAAAACCAGACACAATAGGTCAAGCATCACGAATAAGTGGCGTTTCACCTTCTGACATAAACATACTTTTAGTATTTATGGGACGATGATTTAAAGCCCATCACCCATACCTTAAAACCAATTGAAACCAGCGTGGAACACATATGTTCCACGTGAAACATTTTATTACAATGAAAAAACTTACAGCCTGTCCTGTCTGTGATAACAGCAGTACAAAACCACACCTAGAATGTATAGACTACATGAAAAGTCGAGAAGTATTTACCCTAGAAAAATGTAATCATTGTCAATTTATATTTACTAACCCTAGACCAGAAGAAGGTCGACTAGGAGAGTACTATAAATTTGAAGATTATATATCACACAGCGATACAAAAGAAGGCCTAATAAGCAAGTGTTATCACATTGTTAGAAGTTGGAACATTAAACAAAAAGTGAAATTATTAGGAAAAGAAAAAGGAACCGTCTTGGAAATAGGTAGTGGCACAGGCAAACTGCTAGCCAAGTGCAAAGAAGTGGGTTGGAAAACCATAGGCATTGAGCCTAGTTTAGAGGCTCGAAAAATCGCTAAAGAAACTAACCACATTGAACTTATAGAAAATATAAATACAGTGAAGGAAAAGAAAAATTCGATAGATAGGGTGATGCTTTGGCATGTATTAGAACACATACCAAACATAGATGAGGTGTTTGTTAAAATAAATCTACTCTTAAAAGATGATGGGAAATTGATAATTGCAGTTCCCAATTCAAAGGCATATGACACTGAAAAATACCAAGAAAATTGGGCTGGTTACGATGTGCCAAGGCACTTGTCACATTTTCAAAAAACAACATTTAAGCGTATTGCCGACAAACACAGTTTTGAGATTACAAAAATTAAGCCTATGTGGTTTGACGCATTTTACACCTCTTTGTTGAGCGAAAAAATCAAAACCGGAAAATACAATTATATAAAGGGATTTTCCACAGGGCTAAGGTCAAACATTAAAGCAGTTGTAGGAAAGGGTGAATTTTCAAGCCTCATATTCATATTAGAGAAGAAAAGGGCGAAATAAAGCGATTTGCGGAACTAATGCCGCTCTGTAGGAGAGTATGTATCGTATTTAAAGATGTTTTATTAAAACGAAAAAGAGCGATGTTTTTTAACCTGCTGAAAATCAAGCAATTACACGTATAAGACGTGAAAGTATGATTAAAAAGCTAAAAGTGACTCCGGAGGGATTCGAACCCCCAACCCTCAGAGCCGAAATCTGATATTCTA
>TARA_Y100000385_G_scaffold260061_1_pt1 | contig 14553 bp, 11 predicted proteins | sample TARA_Y100000385 | Tara Oceans TARA_Y100000385 (sample SAMEA2620980) | marine metagenome | biome: marine biome (ENVO:00000447); feature: surface water layer (ENVO:00002042); material: "saline water (ENVO:00002010), including plankton (ENVO:xxxxxxxx)" | depth 5 m
TCATGACAACCCAGTTCTTCGCCTGAACCAAAGCCGGTTTTCCCCATTGTTCCGACGCCGTGCGCATCGTCTACAAATAGTCTAAATTCAAATTTACTTTTTAGATCCACCACACCATTAAGATCTCCCAAATCGCCAGACATCCCAAAAACACCCTCAGTGATAACAAGTATAGCACCTCCCGAATCAGCGACTATTTTTGAGGCTCTTTCAAGTTGCTTCTCAAGATTGGTCATATCATTGTGAGGGTACACAAAACGTTTCCCTTGATGTAATCTTAAACCGTCAATAATACATGCATGACACTCACTATCATAAACAATAACGTCTTTTCTGTCAACCAATGCATCTACAGCTGAAAGCATTCCCTGATATCCGAAATTTAATAGAATTGTATCCTCTTTCTGAACATAATCGGATAACTGCTCTTCCAGAAGTTCATGTTGACTGGTGTTACCAGACATCATTCTGGAACCCATAGGGTAGCCCAAGCCCCAATCTTTTGAAGCTTGGGCATCAATTGCCTTTACTTCAGGGTGGTTAGAAAGTCCTAAATAATTATTAATACTCCATGTAAGAACTTGCTTTCCTCTGAACATCATTTTACTGGCAATTTCTCCCTCTAATTTCGGGAAGGTAAAATAACCATGTGCATCTTTAGCATGTTTACCAAGTGGACCTCTATTAATTCTTAATTTTTCAAATAAATCCATATTTGTATTTAGATATTTACTGCAAAAATACAAATTGATATGCTCATCACAAAATTGTAACTGATAAGTCCTTAATTTATACGTTAAATTTCATTTAAATGATATCTTTGTGAAATGAAATTTATAAGAATATCATATACTTTTTTTGTTCTGTGCCTTTTTTTAGGTTCTTGTAGTAGTTATCAGAAAATTCTAAAAAGTCCTGATTTGAATTACAAATACGACAAAGGATTAGAATATTATGCAAATGAAGATTATATAAAAGCTTTTCCACTATTCGATGAGCTTCTTCTATTGTTCAGAGGTACTGATAAAGCCGAAGAAGTTTATTATTACTACTGCCAAACTGAGTACAAAAAGGGGAACTTATTGTCTGCTGCTTATCACTTTAACAACTTTGCAAATACATACAAAAATAACATACACACCGAAGAATGCGCATATTTGACTGTTTACTGTTATTATTTACTCTCACCAAAATACAGCTTAGACCAATTAAGCACCTTCAAAGCTTTAGATGAAATTGATGTATTTCTCGACAAGTACCCATCTAGCTCCTATGTCCCGAATTGTATTGATCTAAGGTCAAAACTAGATTATAAAATTGAAAAGAAATCTTTTGAAAATGCGAAACTTTATTTCACTACTGAAAACTACAAATCTGCAATTCATGCACTAAATCAGACACTTCTAGAATATCAAAACTCGCTATTTAAAGAAGAAATCTTATTTTTGCTATTGCAAAGTTACTATTTACTTGCAGAGAACAGTATAGATGCAAAAAAAGAAAAAAGAATCAAGGACGCTATTTTTGCCTTTAATCAATTTAAAAATAGTTATCCTGAAAGTGATTTTATGAATGAATCAAAAAGGATTTTTAAACAAGCAAAATTATTGCGTAAAAATTAGTAACAATTTAATTATGGATTATAAAAAAACATCAGCATCAAAGACAACTGTAACAAACAACAATAAGTTACTGGAAGACAAATTAGGTAATATCTATAATGCTATTTCTGTTTTAGAGAAAAGATCAAACCAAATTGGTCATGATTTAAAAGAAGAATTAATTGCAAAATTAGATGAGTTTGCTACTCACAATGAAAATTTAGACGAAATCTTTGAAAACAAAGAACAAATTGAGGTCTCCAAATTTTATGAAAAATTACCAAAACCCACATTAATGGCTCTTCGTGAATTGATGGATGATGAGTTATTTGTAAAAACTCCCACAGAGGAAGAATAATTCTCAATATGCTTCATGGTAAAAACATTCTCATTGGTATTACAGGTGGGATCGCTGCTTATAAAGCCGTTGAGATTGTACGGCATTTTATTAAAAAAGGAGCCTTTGTAAAATGTGTTTTAACCCCTGCCGCAAAAGACTTTATTAGTCCTTTAGTCCTTTCAACATTATCTAGAAATGAAGTGTTTTCATCATTCACCTCAGAGGAAGAAAATCCAAGATGGAACAACCATGTTCAACTTGGAATTTGGGCTGATTTAATGATTATTGCCCCTGCCACTGCCAATACTTTGAGTAAGATGTGCCAAGGTACTTGTGATAATATCTTACTCGCTACCTATCTTTCTGCAAAATGTCAAGTATATTTTGCTCCCGCTATGGATCTTGACATGTATAGACACCCTAGCACGATTAAAAATATAGATACATTAAAGTCCTTTGGTAATATAGAAATCCCTGTGGAAACAGGAGAATTAGCAAGTGGTTTATGTGGAAAAGGACGTATGGCGGAACCAAGTACCATCTGTTCAGCAGTTCAAGAAGATCTACTTAAAAAACTACCTTTAAGAAATTCAAAAGTATTAATTACTGCTGGTCCTACTTATGAAGCAATTGATCCAGTTCGATTTATAGGAAATCGCTCTTCGGGAAAAATGGGAGCAGCTCTAGCATTAAATTTTGCGAATAAAGGTGCTAAGGTTTCACTAGTGCTCGGGCCTTCAGCAGAGGACCCTAAGCATCAAAATATTATTACTTATAGGGTAGAATCGGCCAAACAAATGTTTGATAAAGTGATGGCCTTATTTAATGAATCTACTATTGTAGTTTGTTCGGCTGCTGTTGCTGATTATGCACCAGAGCAAATATTTATATCAAAAATAAAAAATACGCAAAAGAACATAAAAATTCATTTAAATAAAACAAAAGACATTCTTTCTACATTAGGAAAAATGAAAAAAAAACAATTTTTAATTGGCTTTGCACTTGAAACTGACAATGGAATAGAAGAGGCAAAAAGAAAGGTGTTAGAAAAAAAATTAGATTTGATTGTCTTAAACTCACTTCAGGATGCTGGTGCTGGGTTTCATTACGATACGAATAAGATAACTTTAATCAACAAAAACAATAAAATATTTAAATTTGAATTAAAATCTAAGCAAGAAGTTGCAGAAGACATCATTCAACATCTATTAACTGAAATCAATGCATAAATTTATTCACTTTTTTTTATTAATTTTCTCTATTTTTCAATTATCAGCACAAGAACTTAATTGTCGTGTTCAAATTAATTCTCAAAAGATTCAAGGGACTGACAGACAAAAATTCATGACAATGCGAACTGACTTCACAGAATTCATGAATAATACCCGTTGGACCAATGACATATACTCTTCTGAAGAACGTATTGAATGTAATTTGATTATTAATCTCACTAGCCAAATTGGAAATGATGGATTCAAAGGAAATATCAATGTTAAATCAACTCGACCTATCTTCAGAACTTCATATAATTCTCCTATTCTAAATTTGATAGACTCTGATTTCAGTTTTAAATATATTGAAAATGAAACTATTGAATTTAATGAACACAACCACAGTTCTAATCTTGTTTCAATACTAGCATACTATGCATATATTATAATAGGATTTGACTACGACACTTTTTCGCCAATAGGAGGTGATCCATTTTTTCTAAAAGCTGAAAAGGTAATTAATAATGCACAGGGGGATCAAAATGCTACTGGTTGGAAATCATACGAAGGAACAATGAACCGTTATTGGTTGATTGAAAACCTGCTTCATAATGACTTTAAAGCACTGAGAAATGGGATGTATATCTATCACAATGAGGGGCTTGACATACTTACAGAACAAGCAGAGAGCGGTAGAGACGAAATTACTTCAGCCTTATATAATATAAAGTCCTCGGCTGACAGAAAACAGGGCTCATATTTACTTAAGATTTTTTTTGATGCCAAAGCAGATGAAATCACAAAAATATATTCTGACGGATTTAATTCAAATAAAAATGAATTGGTAGAAATGCTGAAACAAATCAATCCTTCTAACATGAATAAATGGGATAAAATGCTTCAAGATCAAAGTAATAAATAGAATTAATGCTTAAACACATATCAATACGTAATTATGCGTTAATTGAAGAATTAGAAATTGACTTTTTTAAAGGGTTCTCGGTTATTACAGGTGAAACAGGGTCAGGTAAGTCAATAATTCTTGGCGCATTAAATTTGATCATGGGACAACGCGCAGACAGTAAAACCCTAATGAATTGGGAAAATAAGTGTATCATAGAAGGATTCTTTGCTATCGATGAATACCAATTAAATGCATTTTTTTTAGAAAATAATTTAGACTTCGAACCCGATCACACAATACTCAGAAGAGAGATTCACAAAAATGGAAAATCTAGAGCTTTTATAAATGACAGCCCAGTTAAATTAAATACACTAAAAGAACTTGGTACAAAAATAATTGATATTCATTCCCAGCACGACAGCTTAATGTTGAATAAATCTAATTTCCAACTAGGTTTAATTGACCAAATGGCTATTTCTCATTCGTCATCTCATCAATCAAACTTAGAATCTTTTAGCCTAGCATTTAAAAAAGCTAAAATCTTAAATGAGTCTCTTACTCTCGCAAAAAAAAACAATATAGAAGCCAAAGAAAAGTTAGATTATTACAATTATTTACTTGAAGAATTAAAGGAGGTTAATTTGATTGAAAATGAAAAAAATCAACTTGAATCAAGTATACAAATTTATGAAAATAGAGAAAATGTTCTAGAGACATTACAGAAGATATCTTTTGTTTTGGACAATAACCATAATACTCGACCTATACTTCCTCAATTGTTTGACTTGCATAGAGACTTGGAAAAAATATCAATCCTCAATAGCGACTATAAGGAATTGTCGAATCGGTTTTCTAGCATTTTAATTGAGCTCACAGATATAACTAAAGAAAGTGACATATTGGCTTCAAATGTTGAAAGTCAATCTATAAATATTCAAGCTCTAAATCAGCGTATTAACATGATTAATCTGCTTGAGCAAAAACACCAAACCAATCAATTTGATGATCTTTTTAATAAAAAGGCAGAGATTGAAAAAAAGGTATCTAGCATCATTATGATGGAAGATAAAGTTCATGATATAAAAAAAGAAATTGTGAAAGTTAATTCTACCTTAGATAGATTAGTTGTGAAAATAAGTAAACAAAGAAAAAAAGTTCTTCCATCCTTTCAAACACATGTAGAAATGCAGATTCAAAAAATGGGAATCAAGAATGGGAAGTTTAAGATTCAAATAGAACCAAGACAAATTCGTAACGAATGGGGAGCGGACAAAGTTCAATTTTTGTTTTCAGGCAACAAAGGTATATCCTTGGAAGAATTAAATAAGGTTGCCTCTGGAGGAGAAACTTCTAGACTAATGCTTTCTATCAAATCGCTTTTAACTATGCATGTCAAAAGGCCAACTCTCATCTTAGATGAAATCGATGTGGGTGTGTCAGGAAAAATTGCAGGAAAAATGGCAAATCTATTGCAGAAAATGTCAATAAATACTCAACTTATTGTTATCAGTCACCTTCCTCAAATTGCAGCAAAAGCAGATTATCATTACAAAGTTCATAAAATTGATACCAGCGAGAAAACAGAAACTAAAATCTATTCCTTAGATGAAAAAGAAAAAATTGAAGAACTCACAAAAATGCTTAGTGGTGAAATACTCAGTAATGCAGCTAGAGAAAATGCCAAGGCACTTCGAATGAACTCCCAATAAAATATATCTTATATTTATAAAAAAAATTGCAAAATCACATGTTACTTAAAGGAAAAAAAGGAATTATCTTTGGTGCGTTAGATCCTAAATCTATTGCTTGGAAGGTAGCTGAAGAAGCATATAAACAAGGTGCAACATTTGTTCTTACCAATGCCCCAATTGCATTACGAATGGGTACTATTAATGATCTGGCATCAAAATGTGATGCTAAGGTTATTCCAGCCGATGCTACGTCTATTCAAGATCTAGACAATCTTTTCGTTCAATCTCAGGATATACTTGGAGGTAAACTCGATTTTGTTTTGCATTCGATTGGAATGTCAGTAAATGTGAGAAAAGGGAAACATTACACAGAACTTAACCATGACTTCATGATGAAAGGAGTAGATATCTCAGCGATATCATTTCACAAAGTCATGCAGACTGCTATGAAATTAGATGCAATGAATGAATGTGGTTCTATTGTGGCCCTTTCTTATATTGCTGCACAACGGACTTTTCCAGATTATAATGATATGGCTGATAATAAAGCTTATCTAGAGTCTATTGCAAGAAGCTTTGGATACCATTATGGTATAAAAAATAAAGTTAGAGTAAATACCATATCTCAATCCCCTACATTAACTACTGCTGGAAGTGGAGTAAAGGGATTTAATAGTTTTTTCAAATATGCAGACTTAATGTCTCCACTTGGAAATGCTTCCTCTGAGGATTGTGCTAACTATGTTATAACATTATTTTCTGATTTGACAAAAATGGTCACAATGCAAAACTTATTTCATGATGGAGGGTTTTCATTTACTGGGGTTAGTCAAGAAATCATGAAAAAAATGACTGATGAGGAACAGTAAAATAACTCGAATTTAAGAAAATAACAATTCCTCATTGAGCCAATATATTGTTTAAAAAAACAAATTATTATTACTTAGAATTAGATTCTCTGCTTGGATTGTCTCTGTGTTCTACAATTTCATTCTTTTTTTTAGATCGGCTAACCTTGATTTTAATTTTTTCTTTTTTCGAATTAAAATCGATGAGTACTTTGTCTCCTTCTCCAATATTATTATTAATAATTTCTTCGGCTAGCAAATCCTCAATGTATTTTTGAATAGCTCTTTTTAAAGGCCTAGCTCCATAAGCTGTGTCAAAGCCTTTATCCGAAATGTAATCTTTAGCGGCATCAGTAATCTTTAGAATAAAACCTATATTCTTGACTCTTTCAAACAAGTTTGTCAATTCAATATCAATAATCTTATGAATATCTTTTCTATCCAGAGTATTAAATAGAACCACATCATCAATCCTATTTAAAAATTCAGGAGCAAAAGCTTTCTTTAAAGATCCTTCAATAACACTTTTAGTATAATCGTCTAAATTATCCTTCCTAGCTTTTGTGCTAAAACCAACACCTGATCCAAAATCTTTCAATTTCCTAGTTCCAACGTTGGAGGTCATTATAATGATTGTATTCTTAAAATCAATCTTTCGACCTAAGCTATCAGTCAACTGACCATCATCTAGCGCTTGAAGCAATAGATTAAATACATCAGGATGAGCTTTTTCGATTTCATCTAACAAGACAACCGAGTAGGGTTTTCTTCTAACTCGTTCAGTAAGTTGACCACCTTCTTCGTAGCCTACATAGCCGGGAGGAGCACCAATCAGTCGAGTGATTGCAAATTTCTCCATGTATTCACTCATGTCAATACGAATCATGGCAGATTCGTTGTCAAATAGTAGCTTTGAGAGTTCTTTTGCCAACTGTGTTTTACCCACACCTGTAGGACCTAAAAAAATAAATGAGCCAATTGGCTTGTTTGGATCCTTTAGACCTACGCGATTTCTTTGAATTGCTTTAACAATCTTTATAATAGCCTCATTTTGACCAATAACAGTTTTATTTAATGTTTCAGCCATTAATGAAAGTTTCTCTGTTTCTTTTTCTGCGATTCGCTTAATAGGAATTCCAGTCATCATAGCAATCACCTCAGCAACATCATTTTCAGAAACAGATTCACGGTGAGATTTTACTTCTTCCTCCCAGACAATTTGAGCATCAAGTAGTTCATTTTCGGTTTGCTTTTCAACATCTCTTAATTGAGCGGCCATCTCATATTTTTGTTTTTTTACAACTGCAACTTTTTCTAATTTGATATCAGCAAGCTTTGTTTCAAGATCAATAATATTTTGAGGTACAATAATATTAGTAATGTGAACACGAGATCCGGCTTCATCCAGAGCATCGATCGCTTTATCAGGAAGATGACGATCGCTAATATATCTACTAGACAAGTTAACACATGCTACTAATGCTTCATCAGAATAGACCACATTGTGATGAGATTCGTAACGATCTTTGATATTTTGTAAAATTTGAAGAGTTTCTTCTTTAGAAGTAGGCTCTACAAGTACTTTCTGAAATCTACGTTCTAGGGCTCCATCTTTCTCGATATGTTGTCTGTATTCGTCTAAAGTAGTAGCGCCAATACATTGAACTTCACCTCTTGCCAAAGCAGGCTTAAACATATTAGAAGCGTCAAGACTTCCAGCAGCACCACCTGCACCGACAATAGTGTGAATTTCGTCAATAAATAAAATTATATTGGGATTTTTCTCTAATTCATTTAAAACAGCTTTCATTCTCTCCTCAAACTGACCACGATATTTAGTCCCAGCCACCAAAGAAGCTAAATCAAGTGTAATAATTCTCTTGTCAAATAGTATACGAGAAACTTTTTTTTGAACTATCCTTAAAGCCAAGCCTTCTGCAATTGCTGATTTACCGACTCCAGGTTCTCCAATCAAAAGTGGATTGTTTTTTTTACGACGAGACAAAACTTGAGAAACTCGTTCAATTTCCTTTTCACGACCAATTACTGGATCAAGCTTTCCCTCAGCAGCCATGAGAGTTAAATCTCTTCCAAAATTACTTAAAACTGGGGTTTTAGATTTAGAGGTGTTAGATTTTGAACTCTTAAAAATAGGTTTTTCCTCCTCAGAACTTTCAAATTCGTTATCTTCTGAAAAAGAATCTTGAGACTTAGAAACTTCCTTAAATTCATTTCCTTCTCGGGATTCAAATTGTTCCTTAACTACATCATAAGTAATACCTTGTTGAAACAAAAGTTGATAAATAGGATCAGATTCATTTCTCAAAACACAAAGAAGCAGGTGAGGAGTACCGATGATGTCACTATCAAAAATTTTTGCTTCTAAAAAAGTAGTTTTTAATGCTTTCTCTGCCTGTTTGGTTAATGGTAAATTAGAACGTTCTGATGAACTAGACTTTGGTGATGAAATAGATACTTCTTCTATACTTTTTCTTAGCAATTTAATATCTACACCTAGAGAAACTAGTATTTCAATCGCCATGCATTCACCTTCACGTATCATTCCCAAAATCAAATGCTCTGTACCAATATGAACATGTCCCAAGCGAAGAGCTTCTTCTTTGCTATATTGGATTACATCCTTTACTCTACGAGAAAAATTTTCATCCATTATTTATGCCTTTATCAGATTTTTTAACAGTATCCAACCAAAGATAAAGAGGTTTTTGACAACTATATAATAATGATAAGTATTTTTTCAACATTTTGACTTAAAATTTGTTAATTATTTCCTTGGCAACTACACCAATAGATGTCGATTTTGACTTATATTCGATGTGATTAAAGAAATCTATTTCTCAACTTAAAAAATACTCTTTAGATGTCTGAAGGAGAAAAAATAATACCCATTAACATAGAAGAAGAAATGAAGTCTGCTTACATTGATTATTCGATGTCAGTAATTGTTTCTCGTGCCCTACCCGATGTAAGAGACGGTTTTAAACCTGTTCACCGAAGAGTCCTGTTTGGAATGCACGAATTGGGAATACGTTCAACAGGTGCACATAAAAAATCTGCTAGAATTGTTGGAGAAGTTTTAGGAAAGTATCATCCCCACGGAGATTCTTCTGTTTACGACTCTATGGTGAGAATGGCTCAAGATTGGTCATTGCGTTATATGCTGGTAGATGGACAAGGAAATTTCGGATCAATTGATGGTGACAGTCCAGCTGCAATGAGATATACAGAAGCAAGATTGAAGAAAATTTCAGAGGAAATGTTGAAAGACATTGATAAAGAAACCGTTGATTTTAGACTAAATTTTGATGATTCTCTTCAGGAACCTACAGTACTACCTTCACGAGTTCCAAATTTACTTATCAATGGAGCTTCTGGAATTGCTGTTGGAATGGCTACTAACATGCCTCCTCACAACCTCACAGAAGTAATTAATGCAACTAGTGCCTACATTGACAACAATGAAATTGACACAGAAGGCTTAATGAATTTTGTTAAAGCTCCAGATTTCCCAACAGGTGGTACCATTTATGGCTATGATGGTGTTAAAAATGCTTTTGAAACAGGAAAGGGTAGAGTCGTTCTAAGAGCCAAAACTAGTTTTGAGGAAGTGGATGGCAGGGACTGTATCATTGTAACTGAAATACCATATATGGTCAACAAGGCGGACATGATTAAAAAAACTGCTGACTTGGTAAACGACAAAAAACTAGAAGGAATCTCTGATATTAGAGACGAATCTGATCGAAATGGAATGCGCATAGTGTATTTACTAAAAAGAGATGCCATTCCGAACATAGTATTAAATAAATTATTTAAGTATACATCCCTACAAAACTCATTTTCAGTAAACAACATTGCTTTAGTAAATGGGAGACCTATGTTGCTTACCCTAAAAGAAATGATCAAATACTTTGTCGAGCACAGACACGAGGTAGTAGTTAGAAGAACTAAATACGAATTAAAGCAAGCCGAAAAAAGAGCCCATGTTCTTGAGGGATTACTCATAGCTCTTGACAATCTAGATGAGGTAATCTCATTAATCAAGGGCTCGAAAACTCCTGAAGAAGCTCGCATGGGTCTAATAGGTAAATTTTCTCTCACAGAAATTCAAGCAAAAGCAATACTAGATCTACGACTTCAAAAATTAACAGGTCTAGAGCAAGATAAAATTAAGGCGGAACATGCCGAGTTAATGAAAATAATTGCACACTTAAATAATATTCTCGGTGACGAATCACTTCGGATGAAAATCATTAAAGATGAGCTAATTGATATTCGCGAGAGATACGGTGACGAAAGACGAACCACCATAGAATACGCTGGGGGAGATTTAAGCATAGAAGATATGATTCCAGATGCGGAAGTAGTTATTACAATATCTCACCTTGGTTATGTCAAAAGAACCCTATTGTCTGAATACAAAACTCAGAGTAGAGGAGGAGTAGGCTCTAGGGGAGCCACCACCAGAGATCAAGATTTTGTTGAACACATATTTATGGCCACCAACCACAATTATATGTTGTTTTTTACCGAAAATGGGAAATGTTTTTGGCTCAAAGTCTATGAAATCCCTGAAGGTTCTAAGACTTCAAAAGGCAGAGCCATTCAAAATCTTATCAATTTAGAACCTGGTGACAAAGTGATGGCCTTCTTAAATGTTAAGAGTCTAAATGATGAAGAATATATTAATAATCACTTCATTATTATGTGCACCAAAAAAGGTGTGATCAAAAAAACAACTTTAGAAGCTTATTCTCGCCCTAGGATAAATGGTATAAACGCGATTGGTATAAGGGAAAATGATCAACTAATGTCTGCAAAACTAACCACTGGAAATTCATTTATTATGCTTGCAGCTCGCTCTGGGAAAGCCATTCGCTTCCATGAAAATGCCACAAGAGCTATGGGAAGAAATGCAACCGGAGTTCGCGGGATTAGAATCGAAGAATCAGATGAAGTCATTGGAATGATCTGTGTAAATGATCCAGAATCAAATGTACTAGTAGTCTCTGAAAACGGATACGGAAAGCGATCTCACATAGAAGATTACCGCATTACCAACCGTGGAGGAAAAGGAGTGAAAACGATAAGTATTACTGCAAAAACTGGTAATTTGATTGCCATAAAAAATGTTACTGACGAAAATGACCTTATGATTATCAAAAAATCTGGCGTTGCCATCCGATTGGGTGTAGAAAATATGCGTGTTATGGGAAGAGCTACTCAAGGGGTTCGATTAATCACTCTTAAAACCAATGATCATATTGCAGCAGTAGCCAAAGTAAATAAAGACGAAGATGATCATGAAATTGAAAATACTGAGACATGCAATGAAAAATTTAATGAAAGTAAAAAAGAAACAAACTAAGAATCATAAAATGAAAAAATTAACTATTTTTATAATCATGGCTCTATTAAGTGGGTCATTATTTGCTCAAAAAGCGGAATTGACTAGCGCTATTTTGTCATATCGAAAAATGGATATGGAGGCTTCTAAAAATTATATTGATGCCGCAGAAGTAAAACTAAATAACGGAGGGTCCCTTAAAGTTAAAGATCAAGGTAAATTTTGGCACCACAAAGGCTTAGTATATTATTCGATATTCACGACAGAAAAAAATATCACACTTTTATCTGAGGCAGCTCAAGCATTTAAAACTGACACAGAGATGGAAGGAAGTGCATATGCAAAGAAATCGATTAATGAATTAATTCGTTGTGCTATTTCGTTTAATGAAATAGGATACGACAAATACGATGCAAAAGATTTCGACGCTGCGCTTATAATGTTTGAGAAAGTAGTTGAAATAAATGCTTGGGAAGCCATTGGTAAAGTCGATACATCAAACATTTATAATGCATCTTTGATGGCAGCTCAGTCAGAGAACATAGAGAAAGCAATTGAACTTAATCAAAAATTAATTGATTTAGACCCAAGTAATGGAGAATACCATCTAGCTTTGATAAAACATATCGGAAAGTCAAATGATCTAAATGCTAAATTTGCTGCAATAAAATATGGGCGTATCATGGCACCAAATCATACAGGACTTATTTTTGAGGAAGTTAATTACTATCTGGCCGAGAACAATAATGAAGAATTATTAAAAAGTTTAGAAACTGCTATACAAGCTGCACCAGAAAATAAGATCCTTCATTTTGCCAAAGGATCTTCACTAGCTTCACTTAAGCGTTATGAAGAAGCGAAAGTTGCATACGCCAAAGCTATAGAGAATGATGTAGATTATTTTGACGCATACAATAATCTAGCTAGCATTTTTTTGGATCAAACAGCTCCCATTATAGATAAAATGAATGCACTTGGTCTCAGTCAAGAAGATCAGAAAAAATACAATATTTACAAAAAACAAAGAAATAAATTATATACAGACGCTAAACCATATTTAGAAGAAGCAGTTCGTATAGACAATACTGCAATACAAGTATTAAGAGCACTTAAGGATGTTTGTTACCAAACAGACGATATGGATTGTTGGAAAGCAACTAACAACCAAATTAAAGAACTTTCCAAATAAAATTTATTTATTTTTAAATACATATTAAATTTTAATTCAAATTATTATACATAATATATATTATGAGACAAAAGAAATTTGATTAATTAACATATTAGTAGAATATTATGATTAGTTCCATTAAATTCTATGCTATCATATTGATTTAAACCAATAAGTCTATGAGATAAAGGTGATACTGGAGACATTATAAATATATCGGTACCATTAAATGAGACTTTTCCTAAGCCAATTGAAATATAAAAAATTGTATGATCTGTTTTAAATAATGATCCCATTTTTACTGATGAATGTTCTACAATATTAATCTGAGAAAGTATTCTAAGTGATTTATTTAGTTCTAGCAACTGACTATAAAGCTTTTCTTGATCTAGATGAATCATAGCCCTAGATGTTTCATGTTTATCTCCAGCAGAACTTTTTGTGGATGAATCTAAAGCATTTTGATTTGACAAATATAAATCATCTATAAGTTTGATTTTATCCCTTACCAACTCAATACATAATTGATGTACGCGTGTTTTAAGAATTAAATTAAAATCAATCATGAATATGATTTCGGATAAATAATTAAACTGGTTTTATCAGATTCAAATAATGATCAATTTTATCAATTAGATATGCCAAATTTTGTTTTTTGGTATTGTCAATACTTAAATCAAAAACAGATACGTCATTTCTACACCTACCAACTTTAAATTTTGCTGGCGATGCCACTGCTAAATATGTAAGCGGATAAAACTTTTTCAGACTTAAATCGATTAAAATATCGTAATCTTCGCTCAAAAAATTATCAATTACCATACCCTGAGGCTTTCCATACCAATTTAGCTCAGTATTAGAGAAAAAATCAAAATGTAAACTCGACATATGCTCAAATGATTTATCATTTTGATCTACGAATCCTAATACAGATACCAATTTTTTACCATTAGATAGCTTACCTACAAAGGTCTTAACAAGTTTGATGTCCTCTGGCTCTGTAGCATCAAATAAAATGGTAATGCGTTTAGCACTTTCTAAATTAAAAGCTTGATGCTTTCGCCGCATTTCTATATCAGAACGTCTAAGTTGCCAGGTACCATACCAATGCTTTATGTCTGTAAGAAAACTCATTGTAACAAACTTAAAAATTCATCTTCAGAAATAATAGGAATCCCTAATTTTTCCGCTTTTTCTCGTTTGCTAGGACCCATGTTTTCTCCTGCTATCAGGTAACTCGTTTTTTTTGAAATTGATGAGGTGTTTTTTCCACTATTTTTATCAATCAATGATTTAAGTTCATCCCTAGAATGATTTTTGAATACGCCAGATATTACAAAGGATTTTCCTTGTAAAGTATTTGTTCTATCAATTAAAATAGAAGTATTAATTTTTAGTTGAACTCCAGACTCATTTAAT
>TARA_Y100000385_G_scaffold75398_1_pt1 | contig 14548 bp, 14 predicted proteins | sample TARA_Y100000385 | Tara Oceans TARA_Y100000385 (sample SAMEA2620980) | marine metagenome | biome: marine biome (ENVO:00000447); feature: surface water layer (ENVO:00002042); material: "saline water (ENVO:00002010), including plankton (ENVO:xxxxxxxx)" | depth 5 m
ATAAATTTTGTTGTGCAAAATTACATATTAATCATTGATAGTCGACAAAAAACAGAACTAAAAAAGAACAATATAAATATAAATTCTGACAAACGACTTTTCTTATAATAAACAAAAAAGTTGGCGATAATAATACTTAATGGAATAAATGCTAAAAATACTGATTCTGTGTTCTCTGTGAAAAGAAAGATAAGAACACTTATCAGAAGAAAAAATATAATAATAGTGAAAGACTCTCGGCTTCTAATACTTTTCTTATACATCCATCTGAAAAGCTCGAAAACAGAAAACAAAAACACTATAGCTAATACAGAAAACCATATTTGATGATGAAGAGGATAAGAACTAAAATTAAAATTTATTAAAATATAATTAAAGTTAAATGTAGGGAATAATAATTTTTGATGGAAGAATAATTGATAAGTCCAAACAAAAAAATAAGGAACAAGAAGAGAAAGTAAGGAGATAGAAATAACCCTCCAATCAATATTTCTGAAAACTAATGTAGCTAAAATAATGAGAGGGAACAAAACTAGAGTATGCGGTATATATAAAGATAATAGTGATAAAATAGTGCCCGCATTAAACACAATTGAGTATGGTTGTTTTTGTTTATATAGTTTAAGTAAATTATTTAGAAAGAATAATAAAAAAAATAAAAAAATCATCATTTTGTAATTTATTACAAATGGAGTATTTAGGAGTAAAAAGACAAAAGATAAAACAAAGTTTGGTTTTTTAATTACATCTTTTTCATAAATAAGATTATTTAATGATGTAGCAAAAAGAGTGGTGAGTAAAAAGGATAATGATACGATGAAAACCGAAAAAAAGGGGGAAATATTATCAGAGTTTTTTGATTCTAAAAAGAAATAAGATGGCATGAAGAAAAACAAGCTAAATAGCATTAAAGCAACTATTAAGTATGAATGACTATTTTTTAAGTGTTTTAGAATCATTTATTCTTAAAATTATTTTAGTTTTGCACCTCAATTAATATAAAAAATATGAACAAAATATTTTATGCAATTGGAGATTTCTTTGAGTCAATTTTTGAAATAATGCCATTATTTGGTGACTACATTAACTATTTTTACATGCTTATTATTTTCACCTTTTTGGTTCTATGGACCCTTAAAATGATTGGCCACAGAAAAAGAGGTGAAGAACATGCCTTATTATAAATCAAACCCAATATCTTTTCTATAATATTTTCCTTCAAAATTAATTTTTTCAGCATTTTTGAAGGATTTATTTAAGGCTTCATCTATATTTTTCCCGAAGGAAGTAATTGCAAGAACCCTGCCTCCATTAGTCAGAATTTTATCATCACTACTTTTCGTTCCTGCGTGGAATACAACGCTGTCTTTAACTTCATTAAATCCAGTCATTTCCCCCCCTTTTTCGTAACTTCCCGGATAACCACCAGAAACCAACATAACTGTGGCAGCTACCTCTTCAGAAATGTTAAAATCTACTTCTGAAAAAGATCCATTTCCTATTCCTCTGAAAAGATTTAATAAATCCGATTTGATTCTCGGAATTACTACTTCTGTTTCGGGATCTCCCATTCTTACATTATACTCTATTACTTTCGGATTTCCATTTTCTACCATTAGTCCGATAAAAATAAATCCTTTATAATCAATATCTTCTTCCACTAATCCTTTTATAGTCGGAATAATAATTTCTCTTTCTACTTTTTCAATAAAAAATCTATCGGCAAATGGGACAGGAGAAACAGCTCCCATTCCTCCTGTATTTAGTCCAGTGTCACCCTCACCAATTCTTTTGTAATCTTTTGCAGAAGGCAGAATCTTATAAGAAATACCATCAGTTAATACAAAAACAGAAAGTTCCATTCCTTTTAGGTGTTCTTCAATTACTACTTTTTTGCTTGCATCCCCAAATTTAGCGTCTGCAAGCATTTCTTTTAAGGATGTTTTAGCTTCTTCTAATGTTTCCGGAATTAACACTCCTTTTCCTGCAGCTAATCCATCTGCTTTCAAAACATATGGAGGAGATAGGGTTTCTAAAAATTGATATCCATCTTCTAAAGTATCTTTTGTAAAACTTTGATAAGCAGCTGTCGGGATTCCATATTTCATCATGAACTCTTTAGAGAATTCTTTACTTCCTTCTAATTGAGCTCCTTTTTTGGATGGTCCAATTATCGTAATATGCTGTAGTTTTTCGTCTTCATGAAAAAAGTCATATATCCCATTTACCAATGGATCTTCAGGGCCAACAATAAGCATGTTTATTTCTTCTTTCAAACACAAATCTTTTATTTTCTGAAAATCATTTATAGAGATATCAATATTTCTTCCTATTTGTTCGGTACCAGCGTTACCTGGTGCAATAAGCAGTTTCTTACATAAACTTGATTTTGCTATTTTCCATGCAAATGCATGTTCTCTCCCTCCACCACCTAGTATTAATACATTCATTTATTCTTCCAGCGATTTTAGTATTTCCTCTGTTAATTTCATGTTATGAAACACCTGTTGAACATCATCATCTTCTTCTAATTTGTCTAATAGTTTAAGAACTGATTTTGCATCTTCTAAAGAAATAGTTTTTATGTTGTTTGGTATTCTTTGTAATTCAGAATTTTGGATTTCAATTTCTAATTCTTCCAAGCGTTTTTGCATATTGCTGAAATCTGGAAAATTGCAATATACTGTAATTGCTTCTTCATCTACTTCTAATTCTTCAAGTCCTCCATCAATTAATTCCATTTCTAATTCTTCTAAATCCATGGATATTTGATTTGGATCAATTGTAAAAACTCCTTTTCTGTCAAAAATAAATTCTAAGGAACCATTTGTTCCTAAATTTCCTTCCAATTTACTGAAATAAGATCGGACATTTGCAACGGTTCTGTTATTGTTGTCAGTCGTGCAATCTGTAAAAACAGCAATTCCGTGAGGAGCGTATCCCTCCAAACTCATTTCCACATAATCTGCTGCATCTGCACCACTTGCTTTTTTAATTGCTCTTTCAACATTATCTTTTGGCATGTTTGCGGACTTTGCGTTTTGTATAATTTGCCTTAATCTAGAATTTGTGTCCGGATCCGCCCCCCCTTCTTTAACTGCAATAGAAATATCTTTCCCAATTCTGGTAAAAGCTTTGGACATTGCTGACCAACGCTTCATTTTTCTGGCTTTTCTAAATTCAAACGCTCTTCCCATTTTTATCTTTAATAATTGTAAAAGTAGTAATTAATCATCTAATTTTAATACTGCTAAAAATGCTTTTTGAGGAATTTCTACATTTCCTACTTGTTTCATCCTTTTCTTTCCTTTTTTCTGTTTTTCTAACAGTTTTCTCTTTCTAGTAATATCCCCTCCATAACACTTTGCGGTTACATCTTTTCTAAGCGCTTTGATTGTTTCTCTACTAATAATTTTTGCTCCAATTGCAGATTGTACCGCAACATCAAATTGTTGTCTAGGAATAAGCTCTTTCAGTTTCACACAAATTTTTCTTCCTAAATTTTGAGCGTTTGTTCTGTGTATAAGAGCAGAAAGAGCATCAACATGCTCTCCATTTAATAAAACATCTAGTTTTATTAAATCAGATTGCCTATATTCTGAAGGCTGATAATCAAAAGAAGCGTATCCTCTAGAAACTGACTTTAATTTATCGTAAAAATCAAAAACAATTTCACCCAGAGGCATGTTAAAAGAAAGCTCTACTCTGTCAGTAGTTAGATATACCTGATTTGTAAGTTCACCTCTTTTATCAATACATAAATTCATAATAGTTCCAACAAATTCCGATTTACTAATGACTTGCGCTTTGATATATGGTTCTTCCACATAATCTAAAGTACTTGGGTCAGGGAAATCGGTTGGGTTATGCACTTCAATTTTAGAGCCAGCCGTTGTATACGCTTTATAAGACACATTAGGGACAGTAGTAATAACAGTCATATCAAACTCTCTCTCTAATCGTTCTTGAATAATTTCCATATGTAGCATTCCTAAGAAACCACACCTAAAACCAAATCCAAGTGCGACTGAAGATTCTGGTTCAAAAGTTAAGGAAGCGTCATTTAACTGAAGTTTTTCCATTGATTTTCGGAGTTCCTCATAGTCCTCTGTATCAACAGGATAGATTCCCGCAAATACCATAGGTTTTACATCTTCAAATCCTTGAATCGCTTCATTTGCTGGATTCTCACTAGATGTAATAGTGTCTCCTACTTTTACTTCTCTTGCATCTTTTATCCCAGAAATAATGTACCCTACCTCTCCAGTACTCAATCTGTTTTTGGGTTCTTGTTTAAATTTCAAAGCTCCAATTTCTTCTGCAAAATATTCCTTCCCTGTAGCCATAAATTTAACCCTATCTCCTTTTTTAATTTCTCCATTTATAACTTTAAAATAAGCTTCTATTCCTCTATAAGAATTAAAAACTGAATCAAAGATCATAGCCTGTAAAGGGTTATTTTTTTCTCCTTTGGGAGAAGGAACTCTGTTTATAATTTCCTCTAGAATTTTTTTTACCCCAAGCCCTGTTTTTGCAGAAGCTGGAATTATATCTTCATCATTGCAACCAATCAAATCTATAATTTGGTCTTTTACTAATTCTGGGTCGGCAGACGGTAAATCAATTTTATTTAATATGGGAATAATCTCTAAATCATTTTCAAGTGCTAAATACAAATTTGAAATAGTTTGAGCTTGAATTCCTTGCGCTGCATCTACAATTAATAAAGCTCCTTCACAAGCAGCAATTGAACGAGAAACTTCATATGAAAAATCAACATGACCCGGTGTATCAATTAAGTTTAAAATATAATCTTCTCCATTTAACGAGTATTCCATTTGTATAGCATGGCTTTTTATTGTGATCCCTCTTTCTCTCTCCAAGTCCATATTATCTAACAGTTGATCTTGAGATTCTCTTTCGGTAACCGCACCAGTAATCTCAAGCAGCCTGTCAGCTAAAGTGCTTTTACCATGGTCAATATGCGCTATAATGCAAAAATTCCTAATGTTTTTCATAAGTATGCGAAAATACATTTTTTAGTTTATATTTGTATTTATTAAAACTAATAAAAAATTTAAAAACAGTAAACACAAATTGATAGAAAATCAAAATATTAAATTAAAACCGAGACTCGAAAGGAAAAGACACGTATCAAAAACTATTACTTGGAGAATTATAGGTTCACTTGATACCTGGTTAATTAGCTGGATTCTTATTCAGTTTTTTGGAGAAAATTCTCAAGAAGCTGGCGAAGCTGCTACATATATTGCTGGTTTAGAGCTAATTACAAAAACAATATTCTATTATTTACACGAAAGAGTATGGTACAATTTAAATTGGATATCAGATAATCAAAAATTAAGGCACATAGTAAAAACTATCAGCTGGAGATTGGTTGGAGCGGTTGATACAATTTTGCTTGTATTCATAGTGTATTATTGTCTATTTAATACTACCGAAGAAGCTTCTAACGTAGCTCTTTCTATTTTTTCAATTGAACTAATAACTAAAATGATTTTATATTATTTTCATGAAAGAGTTTGGTTTTCTTCAAGTTATGGTGTAATTCAACAATAAGACCAATAATTATTCTTCTTTTTTGTAAATATAATTGATGTCAATATATTTTCTCTCTTTTTCACGTTCCTCTTCCAATTCGTAATTATATTTTTTTTCTTGGGGACCTTTATTTCTGAAGTAAATTGCAATTATTATTCCCGAAATAAATCCGGATAAATGACCCTCCCAAGAAATTTTATTTGGCATAGGTAGCATCCCCCAAAAAAGACTCCCGTACATAAAAATAACAAAGAAAGAAAGGATTGCTAGTCTGGGTTGTTTCTTTATAAATCCGCTAATAAGCACAAAAGATGCTAGAGCATAAACTATTCCACTTGCTCCAATTACATTTTCTTCTGGATTCCCAATAAACCATAATATAGTTCCACTTAAGAGATAGGAAAAGAAAAAAACCTGATTTGAAATTTCCTTGTAAACAGAGGATATAATTCCTCCTAATATTATAATGGGATAAGTGTTATTAATTAAATGATTAAAATCAGCATGTAAAAAAGGAAAAGAGAAGATCCCAGTTATCCTATTAATATCTAACGATGTAATGCTATATTCATGAAAAGGAGCGCTATATATCAATTCAAAACCTTTTACAAACCAAATTGCAATAACAAACAAAATTGGGATAAAAAGTATATTTATTATATCTGATAATTTATTATTCATTTCCCGTAAAAAGTGAGTATAAAATTAGTAATTTTACATACAATTATGACTCCAAAAAAGAAAATTTTTTTATTAGACGCCTACGCCTTAATATTTAGAGCTTATTTCGGATTTATCAATAATCCAAGAATAAATTCTAAAGGTCTAGATACCTCTGCAATATTCGGATTTACAAATACATTAATAGAGTTAATTAGAAAGGAAAAACCAACTCATATTGCGGTTTGTTTTGATAGAAAAAAACCTACTTTTAGGCATGAACAATATAAAGAATACAAAGCTAATAGAGAAGCAACTCCTGAAGGAATAATTGTTGCAAAGCCTTATATTGACAGATTATTAAACTCTTTAAATATCTCGAAACTTTATATGGATGGTTATGAAGCAGATGATGTAATTGGTACTCTAGCAAAAAAAGCTGAACAAGAAGATTTTCAGGTTTATATGATGACTTCAGACAAAGATTTTGCTCAACTTGTTTCCGAAAATATTTTTATGTATCGCCCTGGTAATAAATGGAGCCCGACAGAAGTTTGGGGAATAAAAGAGGTTTTAGAAAAATTTCAAATTCAGAAAGTTTCTCAGGTTATTGACTTTTTAGGTATGATGGGAGATTCGGTTGATAATATTCCTGGGCTGCCTGGAGTAGGGAAGAAAACAGCTCAGAAATTTATTGCTCAATATGGTTCCATGGAAGCTTTACTAGCAAATACTCATGAAATAAAAGGAAAATTAAGAGAAAAGGTTGAAGGAGCGAAAGAATTAGGTGTTTTATCAAAGCAATTAGCTACAATAGAAACTCATGTTCCCATTGCTTTTGAAGAAGACAAGCTGAAAATTAAAAAGTTCAATATAGATGAGGTAAGGGAGTTGTTTGATGAACTTGAATTTAAAACTATCTTGCAAAGAGTTTTGTCTGTTTCTGGAGTAGAGAAAACAAATACAATAAACGAGGAGACAACTACAGTAGAAGCAGATGAAGAATTATCTTCTGGGCAATTAGATATGTTTTCCGTAAACTCTTCTGAAGAAAAGGAAAAAGAAGTCATTTCAAAAGATTATAGCGCAGGATCTGAAACAGAAATGATTTATTCTGAAATTGAAAAAAGAGGAGAGTGTTCTTTGCAAATTTTATGTAATAATCTGTCTGATTTTAATCAGAAAATCATTGGAGTTTCTTTTAGTTATGAAAAAAATCAAGCAGTATATTTCCCATTTTCTGATAAAATAATTGACTTAACACGAAAAATATTGTTAAATCAAAATATTAGAAAAATAGGATTTGACATTAAAAGTCAGATAAAGATTTTAAAAAAATATAATATTACAGAGATAGAAAATTTCTTTGATATTTCAATAGCTCATTATTTGTTACAGCCCGATATGAGACATGATATTGATTTGCTTGCTGAAAATTATTTAGGGCAAAGATCTATGGATATTAATTCTGTATTAGGGAAAGGTAAAAACAAAAGAAGTATGTCAGAACTTTCAAAAGAAAAACAGTCCTTATTTTGTTCAGAATTAACTGACATACAATTACAATTATATAGTGTGTTCACAGAGGAATTAAAGAAATTAAAACTTTACAATTTATTTCAATCAATTGAAATGCCTTTGTTAAAAGTTCTGTCTGATATGGAGTTAGAAGGAATTAGTTTGGATACAGAAATGCTTTCTGATTTTTCTGAGGAACTTTCTAAAGACATAGTAAATCTGGAGAGAAATATTTATGAAATTTCTGGCGAAGAATTTAACTTATCGTCACCAAAACAGATGGGAGAAATTTTGTTTGAAAAAATGAAAATTATAGATAAAGTAAAAAAAACAAAAACAGGACAATATTCTACATCTGAAGAAACACTAAGCAAACTAAAAGGAAAACATCAAATTATTGATCATATTTTAGAGTATAGAGGACTACAGAAGCTGTTAAGTACATATGTAAAAGCCCTTCCATTATTATTAGATAAAAATACCAATAAAATTCACACTACCTTTAACCAATCAGTTGCTGCAACTGGGAGGCTTAGCTCTGTAAGTCCTAATTTACAAAATATTCCTATACGTACGGAAAAAGGCAGGAAAATGAGAAAAGCATTTATTCCAAAAAATTCTGATTTTGAGATTTTAGCGGCTGATTATTCTCAGATTGAATTAAGAATTATGGCTTCACTCAGTGCCGATACCTCGATGCTATCCGCTTTTAATAATGGTATTGATATTCATTCCGCAACAGCTGCAAAAGTGTATAAGGTTGAAGAAAAAGATGTGACAAGAGAAATGAGATCTCACGCTAAAATGGTCAATTTTGGAATAATTTATGGTATTTCAGCTTTTGGTCTTTCACAAAGACTAGGAATAAAAAGAAAAGAAGCTGCTGAAATAATAGAAAATTATTTTATTGAATTTCCAAAAGTGAAAGAATACATGGATTTAAGTATTAATAAAGCTAGGGATAACGAATTTGTAGAAACTATTTTAGGAAGAAGAAGATATCTGAAAGATATTAATTCGAGAAATGGAATGATTAGAGCTTTTGCAGAAAGAAATGCTATAAACGCTCCTATTCAAGGATCGGCTGCAGATATCATAAAAAAAGCAATGATTGATGTTCAGAAAGAAATGGAAAAGCAAAATTTGGAATCCAGAATGTTATTACAAGTTCATGATGAACTAGTGTTTGATATGAAAAAATCAGAAAAAGAAATTCTGACAAAAATAGTAAAAGAAAAGATGGAACAAACTATTACTTTAGATGTTCCTTTAGTTGTAGATATAGGTTTTGGTGAAAATTGGCTTGAAGCACATTAATTACTTCTTTCTAATAAATAGAATGTAAAGTAATACAATAGCAATTATCCCTACAAAAGCGCTTCCAGCATCTTTTATATTACCTACAGGATCCCAACCTAATATTGTATCGTCAATTAATAGTTGTACAATAATTCCTAAACACAAGAAAGTTAGAGCGGTAGCAACAACTTCTGTCAATAATTCTCTAAATTTTTGTAATTTCTCTTTCATTAGTTTGGTTTTGATTAGAAAATAAAATAGCCCTTAATTTAAGGGCTATTTTATTAAATCTTAATAGTATGATGATTATTTACTAGAAATTAAGTTCCAAACAATCAAAAGTCCAATTAATCCGATAACTCCACCACCAGCAAAACCACTAACTACACCTGTGATGTTTTCGATTACATTAATACCATCAATTGCTCCTGGCCCAAAAAGAAAGTCAGCTACAATTGAAAGAGCTAATAACCCCATGATTAAACCTACTAGACCTTTAAAAAAGTCATTAAAGTACTTAAATACTTTGTCCATAATAAAAATAAATTTTGGTTAATATTAGTCCAAACATAGAGACATATTTTGTTTTAATAGATATTTTCTATGATTTCTTCATTAGTTACCTTTTTTATTTAATCAGTCAAAATAAAACATTTTAAATAAAGTTATGTAACTGATTATCAAAATATTAGTTGTAAATTATTGGTGATAGGAGTAGTATTTTTATCTACATTATAAACAAAAAAATGTTGACAATTGTATTTTGTTATAACTATCTGATTTTTAGCTATATAACCATAAAACCACCTGATTTTATTATTGAAATTGTTCACATTTCTAAAACATTCTGATTTTATCAGAAAATTAAGATAAAATGTAAAAAATGACTAAAAATTACAGTAAGTCAAATGTTCTTTTAAGGTCAGAAATTAAGTCATCAATATCTTCTACTCCTACGCTTAATCTTATAAGGGAATCAACAACACCTGTTTTTTCTCTTTCTTTTTTTGGTATAGCAGCATGAGTCATAGAAGATGGGTGGCAAACTAAGGATTCTACTCCACCTAAGCTTTCAGCTAGGGTAAAATAATGAGTATTTGACACTACTTTTATGGCATCTTCTAATTTATTCCCTTTTAAATTAAATGAAACCATTCCTCCAAAATTATCCATCTGTTTTTTAGCAATCTCATGATTGTTATGAGATTCAAATCCAGGCCAATAAACATCTCCCACTTTTGGATGATTCTTAAGGAAATGTGCAATTACCTTCCCGTTTTCGCAATGACGTTGCATTCTTAAGTGAAGTGTTTTTATTCCTCTCAGCACCAAAAAACTATCTTGAGGACCTGGAACTGCACCACAAGAATTTTGAATAGCATATAATTTTTCTGATAATTTAATATCTTTACAAACAGCTGCTCCCATCACTACATCCGAATGGCCTGCCATATATTTAGTAAGAGAATGCATTACAATGTCTGCTCCCATATCTAATGGTCGTTGTAAGTACGGAGTTGCAAAAGTGTTATCTACTACAAAAGTAAGATTATGTTTCTTTGAAATATTTCCTAATTTTTCAATATCAATAATATTAAGCATTGGGTTAGTTGGAGTTTCTGCCCAAAGCATTTTTGTATTTTTGTTAATTAGTGATTCAATTTTATTAGTATCATCCATTCCTACAAAATGAAATTTGATTCCGAATGGTTCAAAAACAGTATTGAAAATCCGGTAAGTTCCTCCATATAAATCGTTAGTTGAAATTACCTCATTACCTGGTTTTAATAATTTAATAATAGCATCAATAGCTGCTAATCCACTTCCAAAACAAAGTCCAAAATTTCCATTTTCAAGAGATGCCAAATTTTGTTCTAAAGCATTTCTTGTTGGGTTTCCTGTTCTAGAGTATTCGTACCCTTTAAAATCTCCAGGACTCGCTTGTTTATAGGTTGAAGTCTGAAAGATAGGAGTCATTATTGCTCCAGTTGATGGATCTGATTCTTGTCCTGCATGAATAGTTTTTGTTCCGAATTTCATTTTTCATTATTTTAAGGTAGCAAATCTAACAATAAATACATTATTTAATTTTATTTTTACGTCCAATTTATTTGAAGAAAGATAAAAGCAATTTTATCAGATAAAATTAAATAAATAATCATCATTTTTTGAGGTGTATTTAGTAAGTGATGTCACTAAAAAGCAGATAAAGAAGAAACTTTCCTAAATTTGCATAAAAAACAGGATAATGATTTTATCAATGACAGGATATGGTAAATCCGAATTAAACTTAATAAACGCTAACTTTACTATTGAAGTAAGATCTCTTAATTCTAAACAAATTGACGCTAATGTAAAAATGTCTTCAGTTTACAGAGATAAAGAAATTTTACTTAGAAAGTTACTTTCAGAAAAATTGCAAAGAGGGAAAATTGAACTTTCAATTTGGAGGGAGTCCTCTAATTTGAAAACTAAATACAGGCTAAATACAGAAGTAATAAAAGAATATCATAATCAAATATTACAAATGGAAAAGGATTTGAGTTTCAAATGGAATATATGGTCTTTTACTCCATTTAAATCGAAGTCTTCTGATATTATCCCATCTTTATTAAAAATGCCAGAAGTTATGATAAAAGGTGAAGAAGAAGTTGATGAAAATGAGTGGAAAGAAATAGAAAAAGGAGTAAATTCTGCTATTGATAATTTACTCCAATTCAGAATAGATGAGGGGAGTAAATTAGACGAAGATATTAAATCAAGAATAAATCAACTATCTTCACTTTTAAAAGATATAGCTCCTTTTGCGAAGGATAGGATTGGTAAAATAAAAGAAAGTTTATCTGAAAAACTATCGGAGATTGACAGAAAAAATATTGATGAAAACCGATTTGAACAAGAGCTAATTTATTATCTTGAAAAACAAGATATTACCGAAGAACAGGTTCGTTTATCGACACATTTAAATTACTTTTTAGACACTATGAAAACAGATTTTCCAAACGGAAAAAAATTAGGGTTTATTAGTCAGGAAATTGGGAGAGAGATAAATACAATTGGTTCAAAATCATCTGATGCAGAAATGCAAAAAATCGTGGTACAAATGAAAGATGAATTAGAAAAAATCAAGGAACAATTATTAAATATTTTGTAGTGGAAAAGCTTATTGTTATATCAGCACCATCTGGAGCGGGGAAAACATCCATAGTTCATCATTTGTTAAAAGAGATTCCTAATCTTTTTTTTTCTGTTTCCGCATGTAGCCGGGAGAAAAGAACAAAAGAAATTGATGGAAAAGATTACCATTTTTTGGGTGTTGCTGGATTTAAGAAAAAGATTGAAGAAAATGAGTTTTTAGAGTGGGAAGAAGTATATGAAAATCAGTATTATGGGACTTTAAAATCCGAGGTAAAAAGAATTTGGGAGGATGGCAAAACTGTAATTTTTGATTTAGATGTGGTTGGAGGTTTGAACATAAAAAAACAATATCCCAAAGAGTGTTTATCCGTTTTTATCATGCCTCCATCAATTGATGTTCTCAGAGAAAGACTAAGTGTCAGAGGTTCAGAATCTGAAGAAATGTTAGAAAAAAGATTGAACAAAGCGGAAGAGGAAATTTCAAGAAATCAGGAATTTGATTGTGTAATTTTGAATGATGATTTTGAAATTGCTTGTAATGAAGTAAAACAGAAAATCATTAATTTTATTAAATCTCAAAAATGAAAATTGGTCTGTTTTTCGGAAGCTTTAACCCAATTCATATTGGGCATAAGGTAATCGCATCTTATTTTGTCAATTTTACAGATTTGGCCAAGGTGATATTTGTAGTTTCTCCTCAGAACCCCTTAAAACAAAAAACAAGTTTATTAGATCAACACCACCGGTTACAAATTATTAGAGCTGAGATTGAGGATAATTCAAATTTAGAAGTTTCTGATATTGAATTTGATATGCCAAAACCATCCTATACAATTGACACTTTAGTTAGATTAAAAGAAAAATACCCTGAAAATGATTATTCGATTATTATGGGTTCGGATAATTTGAAAAACTTTCATAAATGGAAAAATTACGAGCAAATTTTGGAGGATTATTCCGCATATGTTTATCCTCGGCCAGCATATGAAATTAGTAGATCTCATAAAAACATACATCTTATAGAAGGAGTTCCTCAAATGGAAATATCCTCATCCTTTATCAGAAAATCCATAAAAGAAGGAAAAGATATTTCGTACTTAATGCCTGAGAAAGCGTGGATCTATACGGATGAAATGAATTTTTACACATAGACAAAAGATGGCATATAATAAATATAAAATTATTTTTTCTTTACTGATTTTACTTTTAGGATTTTCTTGTAATATTCAAATAAAAGTAAGTAATGACAAAGAAGAAATACCTTCTGAAAGTGTTGTTAAAATTGTAGTAGAAAATACAGAAGAAAAAAGATATAATGGTTGGTGGATATATGGCGAGGGACAGCATATGTTTAAAGATGAAGAAAGTTTGGAAGAATGGGGTCTAGAATTCCCCAATGAAAACATGGAGGAATTAAAAGAACTTTATTTGGCAATTTGTGAGATGGAATATTTCCCTATGGAATGTGAAATGACAGGATATAAAAGAAAGGATGTTTTGGAAAACGAAACAACTCTAATTGTATCTAAATTTAAGATACTATACATACAGGGTTGTGGAGAATAATGGTGTCGGGGTAGCAAGATTACAACCTACACTCTATTTACATGGGTAAATCAATCTTTCAAACTAAAAATTGCTCCGATTTTTGCACCGTTGATCCATCTACTAAAACAAACTTAAAAAAATTAATTAGATTTTCTGGTTAGAAAAAACTTTCTAAAATAATTTTTATTGTAGAATTAGTTTTTTATTGACTATTCCATTATCGGTATCTAATTCTAATAAGTAAATTCCTTTTGAGTACTGTTCTAAGTTAAACGAATGAGTGTATTCTCCCTCAAAATCAACTAAATTTTCTGTAAAGATGATCTCCCCTACTAAGTTTACTAGTCTTACCTCAATAGATTGTTTTGTTTCTGAGGTAAACTCTACATTAAATACATCTCTACTTGGGTTCGGATATACCTCTAAGGAATTGATACTGCTTAGTTCATCCACTCTGATAGAATTTGGTTGAGTCCAAATTACTGGTCCATCCCATTGTGGAGACCTATAAGGACCACCAGATGGATTACACCATGTTCTCCACATTACTCTGTAGTTAGTTCCTGGAGTTAAACCTCCTTTCTCTTTACAAAGTGTTGGTGACATAACTCCCATTCCTCCAATATTAGAGAATGAAGAACCTGCTACATCTTCTCTATACTTCAATCTTACGAATGAATAAGGAGTAGATGGAGCTGTCCAACAGAAGTCAGCTTTAAGAACGTTGTTAAGTGGTGTAACGGTAACATTAGTTACGTTCTCACAAATTGCAGCCGTGGTAAACGTTCCTCCTGCATGCCATGAAACAACTGTTCCATCTTGG
>TARA_Y100000385_G_scaffold198409_1_pt1 | contig 14468 bp, 14 predicted proteins | sample TARA_Y100000385 | Tara Oceans TARA_Y100000385 (sample SAMEA2620980) | marine metagenome | biome: marine biome (ENVO:00000447); feature: surface water layer (ENVO:00002042); material: "saline water (ENVO:00002010), including plankton (ENVO:xxxxxxxx)" | depth 5 m
TTTATATTCAGCTATAGAAAGTAAGTTGGAAGCTGAACAGCAAGCTCAACAAATGGAATTTGTGTTACAACGTGAAATAAAAGAAGCTGAGAGAAAAAGAATTGAAGCTGAAGGGATTAGGGATGCACAAAATATTATCAAGGAAGGTATTACCGATGCTAATATTGAATGGAAAAGCTTAGAAGTTTTAAGAGAGTTATCTTCATCACCAAATGCAAAGATTATTATTACTGATGGAAAAACACCAGTCTTAATTAATAACGATTAAACTCATCTCTTGTTTTATATTTTTGATGATGGAATGGTCAAAAAAACAATAATTAATGAAAAAATGACATCTTCAATATTGAGTTTAATTTTTATTATCTAAACTTATTTAAGGTCTTTCTAATATAGGTTCAATCGAGAACCTTCTTGTGAAGCCTCATAGGTCAAGTTATTTTAATAATAACTTGGCCTATTTTTATTTTAAAAACTGATAAGCATTTTCCTAGGCTAAAAAATGTTAAATCCTTGAAATTTTATTCATCTGATTGTAACTTTACATAAAAAAATATGAGATTATTTATTTTTATAATTTGTTTAGCAAAAATTAATTGTTCAATTGCTCAATTGCCCGATTTTGTGTTTGCTACTCAAAATAGTTTAGATGCTGTAGTTCACATTAACTCAAAAGAAGTTGAAGATCAATATTATAAATATTATGATCCATTTTTAGGTAATTTGTATTTTAATAAGCCTAATGAAAAAAAATCTTCTGGTTCTGGTGTTATTATTTCTGAAGATGGTTTTATTGTTACCAATTACCATGTAATTGAGTCTGCCACAGAAATTGAAGTGACACTAAACAATAAAGATACATACAGAGCCGAATTTATTGCAGCAGATCCTAATACAGATATTGCATTATTGAAAATTAAAACTTCAGGGTTACGTCCAATAAAGTTCTATAATTCTGACTTAACTAAAGTGGGAGAATGGGTTTTAGCTTTAGGAAATCCATATAATTTAACATCTACAGTTACAGCCGGTATAATCAGCGCAAAGGGTCGAAATATAAATATTTTACATAACCCAAATGCTGTAGAATCATTTATTCAAACTGACGCGGTAATCAATCCGGGAAATTCAGGAGGCGCTCTAGTAAATATTAATGGGGAATTAGTTGGATTAAACACTGCCATAAAGTCTCACACAGGAAGTTATACTGGATATGGATTTTCAATACCGAGTAATTTAGTGGAGAGTGTTGTAAAGGACTTAAAAGAATATGGTTTTGTAAAAAGAGCATTTATTGGTGTTCAAGTTCAGAATATAACGAACTATATTTCAGAAAAATACGATTTAGATAGTAATCAAGGTGTTTTAATTACAAAAGTTGTGGATAATGGCGCAGCATCTCAATCAGGTATTCTAGATTTCGATGTTATTTTATCAATTGATAACGTTAAAGTGAATTCTGTTAATGCACTTCAAGAAAAAATTTGCCAATATGACTCTGGTGATATTATTAGTTGTTTAATTAAGAGAAACACAAGAGAAATCAAAATTCAAGTCACTTTAAGATAATTGAATTCGAAATAAAAATTATAAGACACTGATACATTTGAAATCTTTTCCAAAATCCTTTCGAATAATGACCTACAGAGGGAGAATCTTAGGTTAGGCTATTTTTAAAAATATCTTGACCTTTATTGAAAATAATTAATTAGATAATCTTCAGAGAAAATTGGGTAATTTAATTTGTTACTTAGATTCAAATAGTCATTTTTATTTTCAATTTTCAGTTTTTGCGATTTTGTATTATAAAAATTTAAAACGCATAAAATTAATAATATAAATTCCTTGTATCTCTTTCTTGTTTTATCATAATTAAAGTTATTTAATGCATCATTTTTTTTGTTAGTATTTCTGTTTTTTTTTGTAATAAAACATACTCATCAGAAAGTAAATATTTAAATGATGTTCCTGGAAATACATGAATGGTTTAGAAGTCGTAGTGATAAATTCCATTATATAATGCACCAAACTAAAATTCTTTGAGCTAATTGATGTAATCATTAATTCATAGCTAAGTTCAAAAGGAATGTTTTTTTTCATTATCTAAACTTTTTAATTTTTCTGCAAAAATGCTTCGAATAAGAATATAAAGGATAGCTGGACTTGTAAGGGTATTTTATAAACAACTTGAACTATTTCAAATATTTTCACTTTATTAATGCAATAAAACTCAATTATGTTAATATGTTTAAAGAAAAAAATCCTTAAATATTTTATGAAAGATCTTAAATATCTATTTGCCTTCACAATTCCTTTATCTGTATATCTCTCATTTACATCTTTTGGAATTTTGACATATTCTGCAGTAATCTATGCTTTTTTAGTGCTACCATTTCTAGATCTTATTACTGGCGAATCAAAAAAAAATCTTAATAAAGATGATGTAAACAATAAAAAAAAGAAATGGATTTTTGATTTAATGTTATATACAAATATTCCCATAGTTTTTGGATTGTTATATGTTGTGCTTATGAAAATTCAGCATCAAGATTATGAGACATATGAACTCATAGGCCTTTCCTTGTCAAGTGGAATTCTGCTTGCAACTAATGGAATAAATGTAGCTCATGAATTAGGTCACCGCCCGACCTACTTTGAACGCTTTTTATCTAAATTACTGTATATGCCTTGTCTGTATATGCATTTTTATATTGAACATAATTTTGGTCACCACCTTAATGTTGCCACCCCTGAAGATGGAGCTACCGCCCAGTATAATCAAACAATTTATTCTTTTTGGTTTACCTCAGTCACTATGCAATACCTTAGCGCATGGAAGATTCAAATGAAATTGCTTAAGGGTCAACGTACACCATTTCTGTCCATAAAGAACGAAATGCTTTTGTACCATATCGTTCAGCCAATTTATTTAATTGGGATTTGTAGCTTATTCTCATTCAAAGTAATGTTATTCGCACTCTTAATTGGTGTCATTTCTTTTCTATTTTTGGAGTGTATAAACTATGTTGAACATTACGGCTTACTTCGAATCAAAAATGAATCTGGTAAGTACGAACAAGTTCAAACTCATCATTCATGGAATTCTAATTTCAACATTGGACGAATTACGCTTTATGAATTAACCAGACACAGTGATCACCATTATAAGGCTTCAAAAAAATATCAGGTTCTTAATAGTTATGATGAAAGCCCAACACTTCCTTTTGGATACCCCACAGCAATATTATTGAGTTTTATTCCACCACTATGGTTTTTGGTAATGAATCCTAGAGTCCCTAATGCAATGAAATCTCATTTAGTTAATGTTTAAAGCTATTTCTAATCAACTTACTCCTATAACTGCAGCTTTATTTTCATCAAAAACACGGAGCAAAATATTAGTCTGTAGTTTGGTTTTATTCAATGAGCGCGGATTCGATAATGTTACAACCGCTTCAATTGCCAAGCGTACCGGTATTCTAGACGGATCTCTTTGGTATCACTTCAACACAAAAAAAGATGTTCTATTTGCACATATTAAATTGTTAAATCAAGTTTTTTTAACTGAAAATCAGCAAGCAAACTCAACAGACTTTGAGACCGTCGTCTGTGGAATATTCAGAGCTTATGACGTTATTTGGGATTTTAGATATATTCTTAGAGATAATTTTCAAAAGTCCTCAGCTGTTGATGAGCTTGTTTTGAGAGCTGCCCAGAATGTAAATAATTATATAGACAAATGGGTTCAAAGCATAATTCAACATTCGTATAAAAATGGTTTGCTTCAGATTGATTCTAAGGAAATAGAAAACATTTCTGAAATTACTTTAGTCATTGGTCGTTACTGGCTCGATTATTCATATAAAAAATATCCGGAAGTAAATGATCTGTCACTTCGGACTAAAGGTTTAAATCATATCTTCACAGTTCTTAAACCTTATTTTAGTTCTAAAGCAAATCTAGTTATTACTAGAATGATGGAGGAGCGTTAATTTATAGTATATCTAGTTTTCTATTATTGGATTTATAAAATCAGCTCGAATTAGAGCTAACTTTTGCAAACATTATAGTTAATTTTTAAATTAATAATATCTTTTTTATTATTTTTAAAAGAAGGGAATGACAAAGAAACAATTTCCTTAAATTCCAAAAAAAAGTATAGAAACTTATAACTCTCACAAATGCGGAATGTCTGTTAATGCTTCTTCTGAAGTGCGATTCTTAATTATTTAATGGGATACTTAAATTAGATGACGGGAATGAAGTTCAAATTTAAAAATGTCCAAATGGACATGGTAAGATTAAATCTTCTATGTGTTGCGGAAGTGACATGAGTTGTAGTATCTAGAGATTTATTTTCTTTCTTAAGTTTCTTCAAACTCTACAAATAGTATCGAACAAGAACCTACAAGGAGATAGCTTACGTAAAATAGATTTAAATTATCCTTATGTCTTTAGGCTTATAAATAGTGATTCTATTCAGTTGTTTTAATTGTGCTTCAGCAATCATTTTTTTGGCCAAATAATTTACATGTATAGGTTTAAGAGATTTTAAAAGGCCCAACCTATTAATTATATTTAAAAATTTCAGGCTAGTTTTTTCTCCCGCCCTCATTAGTTCGGATTGTCTAATTAACGAGGGAGGTTGAAAGATTTGAATTTTTTTAAAGGAAAGATTTTTTACAGCCTCCTCAAGTTGCCCCTTTATTTTCGGATAGAAAAAAAATGATTTCTCATCTGCCCCAATAGAGGAAACTAAAGAATAATATTTTACTCCATTTTCTGATGCCATATTTGCAAATTCAAATTGGTAAGTAAAGTCAACCAAGAATTGTTTGTTTTTGTCTCCAGCTTTTTTTTTGGTAGTTCCCAGGGCTGAAAAAAGTATATCGCCAACAACTAAATTTTCAATATCATTTAATTTTGAAAAATCAATTTTATGTACAGTTAGTTTATTATGTTTTAAGTCTATTTTTTCCCTTACGAATACAGAAAGATGTCTATAATTAGAATCATTTAATAATAGTCTGACTAGTTCTTGTCCGGTAGCCCCCGTTGCTCCAATAACTATTGCATTTAATTTTTTCATTATGTAAAATTACTTAATAATTAAACACTCATCCTTAAAGGCCTTAATAAAAAACCAATTGTTATATGGCGAATTTTTATTCTCTAAACTTCTTGATCTTTTAAAAGGTAGTTGAACAAGAATCTACAAGTGAGTCTTATAGGACAAGACATCAACAATGCTAGAATCTAATTATTCATTTGTGACAGGTTTTGAACTTTCAACCCCTTTTCTTTTAATCCTATTAATGTTAGCCTCATTGCTTCATAATTCCATTCTCTTAGTCCCTTTTCAGGCATGTGTATTAAAATAATTGAACCTGGTTTTACTCTTTTAAGTATATATTTTGCAATCCATTTTGGATCAGGAATAAACGTGTCATGAGCAAATACATCTGGAAGTACATGAATCATATCCTGTTCTTGTAATACCAATTGCATATTCTGACTTAATCTCCCAAAGGGAGACCTATACCATTTTGAAGATTTGTTTCGATAATGGTATAATATTTTTTTAGTTATTAATAAATCATATTCGAACTCTTTTTTCGAGTATCGATTGTATTTCCAATCAAACATATTGTGGTTTGAAATTTCATGTCCATCTTTTAATAATAAATCTACTTGGTGTTTATTTATGTTAATACAGTGGTTCCCCGTAACAAAAAAAGTAGCTCTCGAATCATACAATTTCAAAAGTTCTCTAATTTCGTCAAGCATACATCCTTTTGGATTATCCTCACCACAAAACCCGTCATCTATTGTGAACGCAACTGCATCTTGATCTTTAAAATTAGAAATTGTGGATTTAGGATATATTATTTTTGTCCAAAATTTAAGGCTAGGTAGTGTAATAAGCATCCATCCAAATTTCCTCAAACGCAATGATGTTTTAGAGATTTCTGATAATTTTTTTGGATCATTATGTCTACCTAAAATTTTTGAATGTTTTTTGTTGATTTCAATATAATTAGGATCAGTATTAATTTCTTCGAATATACTCCTTTGATTAAAAAATTTACTTGCCTCGATATCTGTAATTAAGACATCAACTTGTGCAAAACTACTTATTGGAAGAAGGAATATTATGATATATTTAATGTTTACGCTAAACATATTTTAGATATTAAAATGTTATTTGAAATTTGTTTTAGAATTTAAAGAATATTTCTCTCTTCATTAAATGCATATTCATTTTGTTAAAAAGAATTGCATTTTTTCAAAAGGTAAAGAGTATAAAGAACACAAATTAGGTTTAATTCTTTTCTATATATATAATAATGGAAAAGTAGAAAAGAAACTCATTCCCCAAACTTCTTAAGATCATTTCAAAAGTGGTTCGAACGAGAGCCAATTATGGGAGTTAGAAAAACTATGTAATTACAGAAATGTAGGTTTTTTGCGGCATTAAGACTAGAAGTTTACTTTGATTTTGTAAGCCGATAAATAAGTAAATATGTTAATTGTACTCTGAGGTTAAATAATTACGGCCACCTATGACGAAGTTAAATCTGTAAAAACTCCCTTAAAAACATTTAATTTTATACTCTTACTGGTTGAAATTAGAATTCACCATAAGTATTAAAATTACTTACTTAATTCAGGATAATTATGGAATTAAATTTTGTTGTGTTAATCCTAAAATTATCAATCCTAGGGGTGTGAGTACTCCTTGAACTAATCTTTTTCTCTTTTTTTTAATTGAGCCATAACGATACCCATTGTAGTAATCAGCGTTAGAGAATAGATAGTCGTTGTTAACGTTTAAATGATTTATAAGACGCTGATTTCTGGGAGGAATTAAATAGCTCACTGTGGATGGAACATGATAAGCAAAAATGCTAGCTAATCCAATTATATAATCTTGTGTTCCATGAAAATATTTTTGGGAATCAGTATATCCTTGATTAAAATTTTTATATTCCAAAGTATCATTAAATGAGCGCCCGTAAGAAAAGACTTGACCTTTCATGTAAAATGGAAATAAAAATATAAGAAAAAAAAACTTTTTCATTTATCTTGTTCTGAAGTTAAACCCTACAGTAAAAGTAATTCTATTACCAGTATTGTATGTTTCTGTAGATTGGAATCCATCTTCATTAATATCACGCTGTCGTTTAGTTGATGGAACCCATGCTAAACTAATGGGGATATTGATATTTCCTGCTTGGATTGTTCGTCCAAAAGCAAGTACAAGCGAGGGGCCACTTAATGAAATATTTGGTCCAACTGCCCATTCATAGCCAGAAGCAAATCGTGCACCAAACATACCACTAAAGCTTGGTAAAAATAATCCGCGTTCCAGTCCCCCTATAAATAAAATACCTTCTACTAGACCGACTACTTGATCATTACCCGTTATTTGCTTTTCAAATTGATAACCAAATTGAGTAATTAGATTTGAATTTACACCATATTCTTCGGATAACGTTTCTGTAAGATCGCCATTTGTGAGAATGGTGATACCAACTCTTGGTCCTGATAAATTTTGCATTATGCTGTTTGAACTAGAAGTAAAATTTGAATATTGTATTTGTGAAAATAGACTTCCCGAACAAATAAAACCTAGAATTAAGAATATTGTAATTTTGTTTTTCACTTATTTTGTTTTTTAGATTCAAATAATTTGAGTAAATCTACAAAACTCACCTTCAATTTTTAAAATTTTCCTTTATAATATATCGATATTATTTTAAATATCTATTTTTCATTTTTAACTTCTTAAAATCCATCCAAAAGAGGTTTGAACGATAATCTTTAAGGTCAGCCTTATGAGTTAGATTATTTTTAAAAATAACGTATTTTATTCTTTATATTTGAGTGTAATATCATTCTTCTATGCAAAAACTATTTTCTTTAATTCTATTATGTTTTTGCTTTTCTGCAACTGCTCAAATAGGACCTATTGGTAAAAAAAAATTAATGTTTATAGAAATAGGGGGTCCTGGGGGATTTGGTTCTATTAACTACGAATTATTAGTTTCAAAAATCAAAAAAATGAAATTATCAACTAGGATTGGATTAAGTTCATTTAAATTAAAGGATTTTCAAAACGAATTTAATCCGGACATAATTGTGCCAATTTCAATAAACACATATTATGGTTACAATCATCATTTAGAATTTGGTTTAGGACAGGTTTTTACGAGTATTATTTATGCGGACAAAGTTAATTATGAGCCAATGCGAAGAAATAACTTTAGCACTCACTTATCTATTGGTTATCGATTCCAAAAAGAAGTACCCGGAACTATTTGTAAAATTGCATACTCACCCATAATACAAAATAACAGCATATTAACACATTGGTTTTCAGTTGCTGTTGGACAATTTTTTAAATGAAAAACTTTTTTTTTATATCATTAATAGTTCTCTTTTCATCATGTCAAAAAGAGAGATTTAATATTAATAATTTGAACGGTAGTATACTTGTTATGGGGCATGGGGGTATGGGGGTGTCACATGCTTATCCAATGAACACTTTTGAATCTATTATAAACTGTATTAATTTTGGTACAGATGGGGCAGAAATAGATGTGCAGATGACCCAAGATGGAGTATTGTTGGCTTATCATGACAAAGAACTTTCGAATAAGACAAATAAATGTGGGTTAGTAAATGATTTTTATTGGAATGATTTGCAGAGCGCTTATTATACGAATGTTCCATATCTTAATTATTCTATTTTGTCATTAGAGCAACTTTTCTCAAATATTGATAACCTTCATGAACATAAATTTATTTTTGATTGCAAACTTTATTCAAATAACGATTCATTGTTTTTCTTTAACTCTTTTATTAATTCTTTTAGAGAAATTATTATTAAGTATTCTCTGCAAAACAATGTGTATTTTGAATCTCAAAATTCAGATTTTTTAATTAAGCTAAAAAATGATAACCCTGAATATAAACTCTTTGTTTACCCTCCATCATTTGAAGTAGGGTTGGAGGTAGCATTAAATTTAGAATTATTTGGAATTACTATTTCAACAGATGAAATTACAAGAGAACAAATAGAAATTGCCCATTCAAATAATTTATTCGTTTCAATATGGAATGTGAATTCAATAAATGAAAATATAGCTGCAATAAATAAAAACCCAGACTGTATTCAAACAGATAAGGTTAAACATTTAGTTAGTTTATTAGAATAAATTAAACCTGTTATTTATGTTAAACCAAATAGCACGAACATTCCCTTAACTTTTTATTTTTAAACTTATTCATATCATAGTAAAATCTGTTCTAACGAGAACTTTTAATGATGATTAATGAAATTAGTCTTGATGACCTTGAAAAAAAATTATGAAGAATTTTTTAAAGAGTAAAAAATTTGAAAATAGACTTAAGAAAATTGAATATTGGATTGACTAAATCCACCAATTTATTGATCGAAGAAATATTTTCATAAAATTCTTTATGATGTGCTTCATTCCTCCAATAATGTTTTTTGGTATTCCCTCATTAACAGTTTTTATATTTAATTATTTCACTAGTCAAGAGAATTGGAAATATGATATCAGTGAAGTTTATCTTTCTTATGATAGTATTTACTATTTTAATAATTATAATTCACTTTTACTGGTAGAATAACAGCTGAAGATAATGAGCGTCAGTAAATTGAAGAGGTTTTGAGAGCTCAATATGATTTTGATGCTGATGGACTGCAAAAATTTGGCCATGGTCATATTTCCCGGTGGAGACTTTGGTACGATAATAAAAATTTAAAATCTGATGTGAATTGGTTTGAAGACTAACAAATCTATTATTTTAGAAATGGAAATAAATACAAAGTGATTTGGGTCATCAAGGATTTAAGGATAAATTTTCTGAGTTTTATTTCAAAAAGGGACAGGTTAAATCTAAATTTATTTCAGGATTCAAACAAGATTGGGACTCAACTTGGCTACTTATTAATGAAGTCAGGCATTGAACTAGAAGTTTACAAAAAAGTTTATTAAATAAAGAATACTTCTTCCTTGATTACTCTTACACACTTAATTTAACTGGCTAAACTTCTTGAGATATATCCAAAATAGGGTCGAACTATAATTTAAAAAAGGAATCCTATTGATCAAGTTATTTTTAAAACAATTTGATTTTCATGATCTAAATTTGTTGCTTAAAGAACTCAATAAAACTAGTTACATTTTCCTCAATTCCATTTTCTGAAATTATTTTAATATCAATATTTTTTTCATTAGCTTTTAAGCCAAACTCTTCTAAAAGTTCAATTATGTCGTAGTCCAAATAATTAGTTTTCCTAATATCTAATTCTAAAGTAGTATTTATTGGCATACTATTCAATTCTTTTAAAATGGCTGCTTTATTAAAGAAATTTACTTCTTCCGCAAGGGTCATTTTAATTTTATGCCCGCCATTGCTTTGATCATTAATATGAAGCAAATGCGAGTTTTGGAAACTCTTAATAAGAATAACGACAATACCTACTAACAAGCCTAAGCCTATTCCATAGAGTAAATCGATAAACACAATTCCTATGACAGTTACAGCATAGGGTGTAAATTGCTTCCAACCTAAATTAAACATATGCTTAAACAAACTTGGATTTGCTAGTTTATATCCTACAAGTAAGAGAATAGCTGCTAATACTGATAAAGGAATTTTATTTAATACTGTAGGGATAAGAACCACTGAAATTAATAATAACAAACCGTGGATAATTGGAGACATTTTACTTTTCCCACCGGATTGAATATTAGCAGAACTTCTCACAATTACCTGTGTTATTGGTATGCCGCCAATCATTCCTGAGAAGATATTACCAATACCTTGAGCTAATAATTCTCTATTTGTTGGTGTTATATTCTTATCTGGATCAAGTTTATCTGTAGCTTCTACGCATAATAAAGTCTCTATACTTGCAACTAGAGCAATAGTGAATGCTACAATCCATACATCAGGATTTGTAATTACACTAAAGTTCGGAAAACTAAACTGCCCTATAAATGAAGTAATATCTTTTGGTATTGGGACACTTACCATATGATTCTCTGCAATGGAGAATGTTTTGTTGGATTTTGTAATAATATAAAATAGAATACCAGATGCTACTGCAACTAAGGGTCCTTGTATAATTAAAAATATCTTATTTTTTTTTGATAATATTTTATCCCAGAGCAGTAGAATACCTAAACTTAAAAATCCTATTGATGTCGGACCTAGTTTAATAAAATTAAACGATTTAAATATCTCAGAAAAGATATTTTCTCCATTAATTTGAAAAAATGATAAGTCGCCTTCCGGGCTCGCATCATAACCGAAAAAGTGAGGAATTTGTTTAAGAATAATTATTATCCCAATTCCGGTAAGCATCCCTTTAATTACAGAGGAGGGAAAGTAATACCCGATTATTCCAGCTCTTAAAACACCTAAAATAAGTTGAATAACTCCACCTAAAACAACAGCCAATAAAAAGTTTTCGTAGCTTCCTAAAGTACTAATAGCCGTTAAAACAATGGCTATTAATCCCGCAGCAGGTCCACTTACACCAATTTTCGAACCGCTTAAACCACCAACAACTATACCTCCAACAATACCAGAAATTAATCCAGAAAAGAGAGGTGCTCCACTAGCTGATGCAATACCCAAACAAAGAGGAAGTGCTACAAAGAAAACAACAATACTAGCAGGTAAGTCGCTTTTAAAAGTTGAAAAGATATTTTTTGACAAGTCTTATTTTTTTAATTAGTATTAATACAAATATAGTAATACTTATTGATATAATAGCCTTACTATCAAAAATAAATGTAATACTAATTTGTTTAAGTACTTGTAGTGTAGTAATATTTGGAATACTTTTGTATTTTTGATGTCAAATTCCTGCTAGAGTTAAAATTACTATCAAATTTTTTATTCTTAATTAGAATGAGTGTAGAAATAAAGATATCCTTAAATAAGGGGCTGTATATTAAAGAACCACAGTATTCTAAATTAGGAAGGAATATTATTCAAAATAGTATCTTACTAATTGATGAATTTGGATTTGAGGCTTTTACTTTTAAGAAGCTTGCTAAAAAAATAAATTCCACAGAAGCATCCATATACAGATACTTTGAGAACAAACATCTTTTATTACTTTTTTTGGTTAATTGGTATTGGGAGTGGGTAAGTTATCTTATCCAGATTAACACAATAAACATTAATGACTCAAGAAATAAATTAAGAATAATTATACATTCTTTTGTTTCGGCATCTAAAGATAACCCTAGTGTAGACTATGTAAATGAGAGTAAACTTCATAATATTGTCATAGCTGAGGGTGGTAAAGCCTATCATACTAAAGATGTAGATGATGAGAACTTAAAAGGGTTTTTCAGTAGTTATAAAAACTTAGCTAATTTAGTATCTCAAGTTATATCTAATGTAAATCCAGGTTTTGAATATCCGTTTGCTTTAGCTACCAACTTATTTGAAATGTCGAATAACCAAATCTATTTTGCTAAGCATCTTCCTCGACTTACAGACGTATCTGTAAAGGAAAATGATGTCCAAGAGGTTGAAAAGATGTTAAATTATTTCGTTGATAAATTATTAACTCAGTAGTTTCCCTATTTTATTTCATTCTGATGAACTAATTCATACAAAAAAAATCCAGAAACTTAAGCAGAACCTTGATGATTTTCCATAAATCTATAAGGGAATTTTATAAGTCAGGTTGTTTTTATAAATAACTTGACTTTTTTTATTTCATATATTTGTAAATATACAAGGTGATTTAAAAAAAAAATTAATGAAAAACATCAATCTAATTAACCTGTTAAATTACTTTTCGAAAGTCTTTTGCTTTTTAGCAATTACATTTGCTGTTTTATGGTTACCGTGTTTATTTTATGGTGCTTCTGGTCATGATGTGAATTTAAAAGTAAATATGAATACAGCAGATGTTTTTTGGGAGAAGAGATTAATAATCCCAGACAATTCTAAGCAATTCGAAAATTCAGAATCTGATACTTCTGATGTAAGACTACTTTTAATGGTAGATGATGTTGTAGATAATAATTTAATTACTGATAATTTAGTATTTAATTCAACTCACGAAGGATCAAAGTCAAATGTGTATTTTCATAATTTACCTTTAAAGCATAGGGTATTAATTCTACTATCCTCAATGGTTTCTCTATTTTTCATTATTTTTATAGGGTATAATTTTAAATTTTTTATGGGTAAGATTACTTTGGGGCTATACTTCACATTGGACACCATGAAATCTTTGAAATACATGTCCTATGGATTAATGTTCATATGGGTAGACAGTTACACATCAAGATATATACTTCATAATTTTTCTGATAGTTCAAATGAAATATTTGAAAACCATATCAGTGTTTTAGTTAAATTTCCTTCCATTAGTCCAATTATTTTAGGTCTTATTCTTTGGGTGTTGGCTCATATTTTTTCTAATGGAATTCTTTTGGAAGAGGATAATAAATTGACCATATGATTGTAGTTAATTTAGATGTAATGCTTGCAAAACGAAAAATGAGTTTAACTGAACTTTCATCTAGAGTAGGTATCACGATTGCTAACCTCTCTATTTTAAAGAAAGGAAAAGCAAAAGCAATTAGGTTTTCTACACTAGAATCTATTTGCATTGCTTTAGATTGCCAACCGTCTGATATTTTAGAGTTTAAAGATTTATCTGGCGATAATTTAAGCTAACTCAATATAATCCAACCACCATATTTATTATTGATAAACAATAATTTTTTATCATAAAGCAATATTTGGCATGATTATTTCATAGAATTATATCATAAAAAATAATAACTGCAAGGTTTTTTTAACATACATCATTTTTATGTCAAAAAACCTGCCTCATATTTACATTTCAAATCAAAAAAATATTATGAAAAAAATATTTACACTTAGTTTGATATCTTTTTCGGCCTTGTATGCCCAAAATGGAGGTTTTGATTGTATCAATTCTGATCCAGCCGCTTATGAATTATTCCAAATATGTTCAAATGGTGATGCTGAGGCTTGCTTACAATTTGAAAATTATGATTGCTTAGATGCAAATGATTGGAATCCTAGTGGGGATTCTGTCATAACTCCTGGGTCGGGCGATCCAGGAGTTTTCATTATTTGCAATGGTGAAACGATTGATATAAATACGAGCAACTTTAACGAAGAATCTTTTATTAACTATGTAGAATCTTTAAATTGTGAAGAGGCTGAAGATTGGCTTTCTTTCGATAATTTAACTAATCAATACTTTGATTCGGAAAATTGGAGTTGGGATTGTATTTATAATTACCCAGAAGCTGCAGCACTATATAGTGATTGGAGTAATCCAGAAGGAGCTGATCAGCTAGCTGATTATTGCCAAGGAATTGCTGATGGATATTGGGCTTGGGGAAATGATCCTAGTGCATGGC
>TARA_Y100000385_G_scaffold282712_1_pt1 | contig 14456 bp, 15 predicted proteins | sample TARA_Y100000385 | Tara Oceans TARA_Y100000385 (sample SAMEA2620980) | marine metagenome | biome: marine biome (ENVO:00000447); feature: surface water layer (ENVO:00002042); material: "saline water (ENVO:00002010), including plankton (ENVO:xxxxxxxx)" | depth 5 m
TTGAGCCGTAATCAAGTGCACTATTCAGTTATGCTACAAGGCCATTTTGAAGGTGTAAATATAAGGCAATAATCTTTTTATCAAAAGAATATAGCATCAATTTCAAAAAACTTACTTTTGCAAGTATCTAAATTTATATTTCTGCCATGAAAATCGAACAAATCTATACGAAATGTTTAGCACAAGGCGCCTACTACATCGAATCTAATGGAGAGGCGGCCATCATTGACCCTTTAAGAGAAACCCAACAATATATAGATAAAGCCAATGCTAACAATGCCTCGATTAAGTATGTTTTTGAAACACACATTCACGCCGACTTTGTCTCTGGACATTTAGATCTAGCAAAAAAAACGGGAGCCACTATTGTTTATGGCCCAAACGCAAACACTGCTTTTGAGTGCTATAATGCCGCTGACAATGAAGTATTTAAAATAGGAAATATCAGCATAAAAGCATTGCATACGCCTGGTCATACCTTAGAATCTGTCTGCTATTTACTCAGGGATAAGGAAGGGAAAAACCACGCTGTATTTACCGGAGACACCTTATTTATTGGCGATGTTGGAAGGCCAGATTTGGCTATTAAATCTGACCTTACAGAAAAAGATCTGGCAGGAATGCTGTTCAAGTCACTTCGGACAAAAATCATGCCCTTAGATGATGCTGTGATTATATATCCTGCACATGGAGCGGGCTCTGCTTGTGGAAAGAATTTGAGTAAAGAAACCGTGGGCACCATAGGAGATCAAAAAAACACCAACTACGCCTTGCGCCCAAACACGACTAAAGAGGGGTTTGTAAATGAAGTCTTAGAAGGTCTCAGTCCTCCGCCCCAGTATTTTTCTAAAAATGCAAAAATGAACCAAGCAGGCTATTCCGAATTAGAAGACGTGCTCGCCAGTGGAAATAAACCCCTATCTGTAGCGGAGTTCGAAACTCTAGCAGCAGCCAATGAGACGCTTGTTTTAGATGTACGGACTCAAAAAGAGTTTATTAAAAATCACATTCCCGGAGCACTCTTTATTGGACTAAACGGCCGGTTTGCCCCCTGGGTTGGGGCGCTCATTTCAGAAATTAAACAGCCCATACTTTTGGTCGTTCCTGAGGGCAAATCAGAAGAGGCTGTGACGCGATTAGCGCGAGTTGGCTATGATCACAGTATTGGATATTTGAAAGGCGGTATAGAGGCCTGGATCGCTGCTGGAAAACAAACAGATCAGTTAACCTCTATCTCATCAACAGAATTTGAAAAGCAGACAACAAAAAAACAGCTGCTTGTTTTGGACGTTCGAAAAGAAGACGAATACAAATCGAAGCATTTGAATCTAGAGCATTTAAAACATCTACCCCTAGACCAAATCAATCATAAAATGAACCAAATAGAGGCCCAGAAAACCTATTATATTCACTGTGCAGGTGGGTACCGCTCTGTGATCGCAGCCTCCATCCTTAAAGCAAATGGATTTCATAATATAATAGACATTGCGGGGGGGTTTGCAGCAATTAAAAAGACGCAATTGAGTTTGACAGAGTCTGAATGTAGCTCAAGCCTTTAGAGTCATCAAACAAAACTGTATAAGTTAGTACTGTAAATATTATACAAAATAACTTCCAGTCTTCTCTTTTGTCTTAAAACTTTAAGATGCTTACAAAATTTCAGCGCTTAAGCCACTGTTTAATAATTTTTTACACTGAGGTTCCAAGGCCTCATATATACCTGTTTTCACCGTACACTTCCCTTTATAATGAACTAAAAGCGCACACTGCTCTGCCTGTTCATAGGTGTGTTGACAAATATCTACCAGTGCTTGAATCACATGATCAAAGGTATTTACATCGTCGTTAAAAAGAACGATTTCATTTAAATGCCCCTCGTCAGTTAAGGTGTCAAACTGTTCACTAATTTTTTCTTTTATGCTCATAACAAATTCACTAATTTTAAAGCTACCCAATCGTTCCGAGTCCGTTTTGTTTCGAGTTTTAAACCAAGTTTATGACAACTTGATTCAATAAGTGCGCAATCGGAATCATAAAACCCACTTAAAAATAAGAATCCCTTTTCATTTAAACAAGCGACGTAGTTACTTAAATCATTTAATAAAATATTTCGGTTAATATTTGCGATGATCACGTCAAAGTTTTTTTCTTTGAGTAAGGAAGCATCTCCTTCAAAAACAGCAATCTGACTGCAGTCGTTCCTAGATATGTTTTCTAAAGTATTTAAATAACACCTGTTGTCAATATCAATTGCTTCGACTCTTTGCGCGCCTTTCTTCTTGGCTAATATGGCAAGTATTCCTGTGCCACATCCCATATCCAATACAGATTTATTATTAAATTCTGATGCTAAAATATGTTCTATCATCATATGAGTTGTTTCGTGATGGCCTGTACCAAAACTCATTTTAGGCTCTATTATAATATCATATTCGACATTAAAAGGTGGGTGGAAAGGAGCGCGTATTGCGCACTTATTCCCAACTACTATAGGGTTGAAGTTTTTTTCCCATTGGGCATTCCAATTGGCCTGCGCAATAGTTTCAAAAGTATAGGATATTTTGAATTCTCCAGAGTTTAATATATATATCGCATCTAAAATAGATGCTGAATGTGCTGATTCTTGAATGTAAGCAATAACGCCGTCCGTCGTTTCTACAAAGCTATCAAAGCCCGCTTGGCCCAACTCCGCAATTAGAATATCGGTACCCGGCTGAACGGGTTGTACTTTAAATGTGTAGCCTATATATGTAAAGTCTGCCAAATTTAAAATGCGTTTATGATCGCCGTAAACTGAGTAACATCCAGTGCAGCACCGCCAATTAGCCCCCCGTCAACATCAGTTTTAGAGAAAATTTCTTTGGCGTTAGCTGGTTTCACACTCCCCCCATAAAGTATTGAAAGCGCATCGGCTAAGTCTGTTGAATAGTTAATGGCAACGGTCTTGCGTATAAAGGCGTGCATGTCCTGGGCTTGTTGTGGCGAAGCAGTCTCTCCTGTCCCTATAGCCCAAACGGGCTCGTAAGCCAATACAATATTTTTCCAGCTAGAGGCCGGTAAATGAAACAATGCATTCTTGATTTGAGCTTCAACAATCGCTTCTTCATTTCCAGATTTACGATCCGCTAACTCTTCACCAAAACAAAAAATAATACGCATATCATGCTTCAGAGCTGCATCTACTTTTTTTGCTAAAAGCGCATCTGTTTCGTTAAAGTAAGCTCGACGCTCGCTGTGGCCAAGAATAACGGACTTAATCCCAATACTTTTAAGCATACTAGCACTAATCTCTCCTGTATAGGCTCCATTTTCAGCAAAATGCATGTTTTGAGCAGCAACACAAATTTGGCTCCCTTTCAATGCATTTGAAGAGGATAATAAACTTGTGAAGGGTGGCGCTATGATCACCTCTGTGTCAGAGTGGGAATGCTGCTCTAAAAGCTTAGAAACTAAGAGTTCTGAATCGACATAGTCGTTATTCATTTTCCAATTACCAGCTACAATTTGTTTTCTCATTTTAAATTTTTTAAAAGTTTTTTATCAGTTGTTTTAATTGCTTTGAACACTTTAATACCTCCTTGCTTATCAATAATCATATAACGGGGAATCCAATCTAAATCTAAAAAAAGACCCATAGGCCCTTTCCAACCTGATTGCATAAAATAATGAGCGCCCTTGATTTGCAAACGATCAATTCCCTTTTTCCATGCAGTTTTCGATTTGTCTAAAGACAAATAAACAAAGTCTACAGCAGTATGTGTTTTCTGAAGTTCTTTTACAGCAGGCAAGCCTTTGAGGCAATCTTTACACCAGGAGGCCCAAACGTTTATAAAAACAGTTTTTCCTTTGTGTTTTTCTAAAATAGCCTTAAAAGGTATTCGCTCCGCATCCAGTGTTACGAACTCATCATTTAATGCGGCTGTTGAAAATTCCGTTTCCTCTCGATTTTGACAACTCAAAATCGTTGTTACAAAAACTATAATTATTAAACTATTTTTCATCTGTTTCGATTATTTAAGTATTCAATTTTATTTTTGGATCCAAATAGGTGTAAATAATATCGACTAAAATATTGATACTTACAAAAGTAAGGGCAATTATTAAAACAGAGCCCATAATAACGGGTAAATCTAAGGTATTTAAAGCATTTACAATTTCTTTACCCAAACCATTCCAAGCAAAAATATACTCTACAAAGACAGCACCTGCTAGTAGGGAGGCAAACCAACCTGAAATAGCAGTGACCACAGGATTTAGAGCGTTTTTCATAGCATGCTTTGAAATAATTTGAAATGCGCTTAAGCCCTTAGCACTTGCCGTTCGTATATAATCTTGATTAAAAACCTCTAACAATGAGTTGCGCATCAATTGAGTAACCACTGCCAATGGTCGAATTCCAAGAACTATGGCGGGTAATATCAAGTTTTTAAGCTTAAGCACATTAGCCTCTCCAAAATCATCCAATTCATACAAGCTTCCTGTCATCTCTAAACTGGTAAATTCATGAAATAAAAACCCAAAGATCCAAGCGGCAAGAATGGCACTAAAAAAAGAGGGTAAACTCATCCCTAAAGTAGTTCCCACCAAAATTAAGCGGTCTATCCACTGGTCTTTATATAAAGCTGAAAGCACCCCCATTAACAGCCCTATTATTAAGGCAATACATATAGAGGCAACAGCCAAAACAAGTGTATTGGGGAGTGTTTCTTTTAATATTTGACTTACTTTTTTTCCCTGCTTTGTAAATGAGGTTCTCAAATAGGGGTATTTTAAAACAACATTGTGTTTTGAGGTCTCAAACAGCGACTTATAATGGTAGGTTTGAGGTTTTAAAAATGTATAATTTTCAGACTTTTTAGAATGAATGGACAGCGGAGATAAATCATTTATATAATATAAATATTGCGTAAATATGGGCTGATCAAATCCATATTTTTGCTTTACAATTGCCAATTGGGCCTGGTCTTCGTTTTGACCCAGCATCATTTGTGCTGGATCTCCTGGCAATACGTTAAATAGAAAAAAAATAGCGGTGACCACTCCAAAGAGTGTCCAAAAAGCATGCTGTATTTTTTTTAGTAAATAGCGCCCCAAAAGCAGGTTAAATATCTAGGTTATCAATATCATTCCAATGTACTTTTTGCTCTACGGTCCCCTTGTTTAAAATTAAGACTCCAGGGTTCGATCGCACAATTGTTTTCAATACTTTTTCATCACATAGGTAAAACTCAAAATCATATCCAAAAGTGGATGCAACTCTTTTTTTAGCCTCAGTTCCAGAAGCACTTAGTCCAATAAGCGTATAACCATTAGCTTTTGCAGCTTCAGAAAATGACTTTAACTTCTCTAATCCTTCAGGCTCAGCTGTCTCCAAGTTATAAGACACTACCATGACAAGCTTCTCTTCAGCTAAAAAAGTAGTGGTTAAATCTTCGCTATCAGATTCAATAGAGAAATCTAAAATAGAAGGCTGAAATCCTTCTTCAATAACTTTCGTTTCAACACTTAAATAGGTGCCTTTAACGTCTGGATAGGATCCGTTGGTCACAATTGTTTGCTGGGTGCCATTGACGTTAAAAACCCAACTAAACTCTTGGACAGCTTTTGGAGCATCCGCTGGTGTACTCATATTTGTAACAAGATTGTCCCCTATCTTATAAGCTCTAAAGTCAATGCTAGGAAGGTGCATCAATACATGGTAACCAAAAGCGAGACTCACTATAAAACTCAGTAGCCCAAAAATCGTATTTGGCAAGGGCTTGAACACTGGAAAGATATGGGTTTTACCAACAAAAAGGATTGATATAAATACTAATAACACAAGGTCTTTGGTAAAACTTTCCCATGGGGTGAGTTTCAAGGCATCTCCAAAACAACCACAGTCTTTTACCTTGTCAAAATAAGCGGAGTAAAATGTTAAGAATGTAAAAAACACAATCATAAGCAACAAGCTCCAAACGGTAAATTTAGGCTTATATCCAATCAATAGAAAAACACCTAATACCACTTCAAAAACAACCACAAAGATGGAAAAAATTAGAGCATAGGGTTCTAAAAAGGGAAGATTCAAAACTTCTGCGCTAAAATACTCTTGGAGTTTGTATGAAAACCCCAAAGGATCGTTGAGTTTAATAAATCCTGAAATTATAAACAGAATCCCAACAAAAATTCTTGATATAGAAACCAATGTTTTCATTTTATGAATCGTTTAAGTGAATAAGTGCAAAAACTGCGTAATTGATCATATCTTGATAATTAGCATCGATTCCCTCACTAACAAGGGTGTGGCCTGCATTGTCTTCAATTTGTTTAACACGCAATAATTTTTGTAAAATCAAATCTGTCAATGAGCTAACGCGCATATCACGCCAAGCTTCGCCATAATCGTGATTTTTATCGAGCATTAACTGCTTGGTAATAGTTATTTTTTCTTCATACAAGGCAACGACTTCCTCAAATGATAAATCGGGTTGTTCTACAACGCCTTTTTCAATTTGAATAAGCGCCATTACACAATAATTAACAATTCCAATAAACTCACTTGCAGCCCCTTCTTCCACCCTTTGAACAGCATTTTGCTGCAGCCCTCTAATGCGTTGCGCTTTGATGAAAATTTGATCGGTCAGAGAAGGCAACCTAAGTATGCGCCATGCACAGCCATAGTCTTTCATTTTTTTACTAAACAACTCTTGGCAAACCTGAACTACCGCGTCATATTCTTTTGAAGTATTTTGCATGAAATAAATCGAATTTTCCGTAAATTTCGCTTAAAATATTCAAAACATCAAGATTTATATATTAAATCTTGGCGAAAATCACCAATAGTAACCAAATATGACCCTTAATTGTAATGGCAAACTAATTGACCTTAACACTCCAAAAGTGATGGGGATTTTAAACGTGACTCCGGATTCTTTTTACGATGGCGGAAAGTTTAAAAATGATAAAAGTATTTTAATACAGGTTGAAAAACTATTAAATGAAGGCGCCACTTTTGTGGATATTGGTGCGTATAGTTCAAGACCTGGTGCTGATTATGTGTCTGAAGAAGAAGAACTAAAGCGGCTGATTCCTATTGTCAGTTTAGTTATTGAGGCGTTTCCAGATGCGTGTCTCTCTATTGACAGCTTTAGAAGTAGGGTTCTCAAAGAGTCTGTCAATGCTGGGGCAGCCATGTCCAATGATATTTCAGCGGGCCAACTAGACCCTTTGATGCTAGAAACCGTAGGAAAACTTGAAGTGCCTTATATTATGATGCATATGCGTGGTACGCCACAAACAATGCAACAAATGACAAATTATTCAGATATTATAAAGGAAATCTACCGCTATTTTTCAGAGCGAATTGAAGAGGCTAAGAAACAGCATATAAAAGACCTTATATTAGATTTGGGGTTTGGGTTTTCAAAAACTACTGAGCAAAACTTTAAACTCTTAAACACTTTAGATTTTTACACAAACCTTAATCACCCCATACTGGCTGGAGTTTCCAGAAAGTCTATGATTTACAAAACCTTAAATACCACTGCAGAAAAGGCACTTAATGGCAGCTCAGCGCTTCATATGGTAGCCCTTGAAAAGGGTGCAAAACTACTCAGAGTACACGATGTGAAAGAAGCTGTAGAATGTATAAAACTTTACAGGGCGCTTAAAAACTAGCGTTCATTTTATATTTGCTATATTTATTGAAATTTTTGGAAACATTGGACATCTTTAAAGACTTATTAAACTTCAATATATTAGATATAATCGACATTATTCTTGTCGCTTTTCTACTTTACTACGTCTTTAAACTCATCAAAGGAACTGTTGCTATTAATATCTTTTTTGGGATTGTTATTTTCTACCTCTTTTACTTGCTAGTAGATGTTTTACAAATGCGAATGCTCAGAAATATCTTAGGAGGGTTTATGAGTGTTGGAATAATCGCATTAATTGTTGTCTTTCAACCTGAAATTCGTAAATTCTTACTAATGATAGGCTCTACAAACCTAAGTAAAAGTGGTTCATTTATGAAGCGCTTTAGCTTTTTAAAGACTCCTGGAAGCAGTGCTTCAGATGCAGATGTAATTGTGAAAGCTTGTGTAAAAATGGGAACTAACAAGACGGGGGTACTCATCGTAATTGAGCGCAATAATAATTTAGACTTTTTGGTGGAAACAGGTGATGAAATGAATATTACAGTGACACAGCCTATCTTAGAAAGTATTTTTTTTAAGAACAGCCCGCTTCACGATGGTGCCATCATTATCTCTGACAATATAATTAAGGCAACCCGAGTCATTCTTCCTGTAAATAATGAAAAGAAGATCCCCTCACACTTTGGACTAAGACACCGTGCGGCGATTGGAATTACCGAAAAAACAGACGCATTAGCAGTGGTTGTTAGTGAGGAGACCGGACTTGTTTCTTACGTCAATAATGGGGAGTTTATTATCTTCAAGGATCCTTTAGATTTGATCGAAAAAGTGAAGGCTGACTTGTCTTAAAGTGGAGTCGTTTTACTGAGAAACTGGGCATCGTATAAATTTCTATAGTGTCCGTTTTCAATTTTAAGCAACTCCTTGTGGGTCCCTTTTTCTACAATTTTTCCAGCATCTAAAACAATAATTGTATCAGATTTTTGAACTGTTGCCAATCGGTGTGCGATGACTATAGAGGTTCTGTCTTGGGTGATTTTTTGGGTTGCTTTTTGTATGAGTTGTTCAGAGTGCGAATCTATTGAGGCGGTTGCTTCGTCAAGAATTAGAATTTTTGGGCGGGTCACATAAGCCCGTAAAAAAGAGATTAACTGCCGTTGTCCAGAAGACAACATCACACCTCTTTCTTTGACGTTATAGTGATAGCCATTGGGCAAGCTCATTATAAAATCATGAGCACCTATTTCTTTGGCAGCAGACTCGACTTGCAGAGCCGTAATCGCAGGGTCATGGAGTGTTATATTGTTTAAAATAGTATCGGCAAACAAAAAGACGTCTTGAAGTACAACCGCTATATTTTTCCTTAGGCTTTTAAGGGCAATTGTATTGACATTCTTAGCATCTATTGTAATCTGTCCAGAATCAATATCATACAAGCGGTTTAGTAAATTTACGATCGTAGATTTCCCTGCGCCGGTCGAGCCCACAATCGCAACCGTTTCGCCAGCGGCCACTTTAAAAGAGATGCCTTTTAGAACCGGTTCATTTTTTACATACGCAAACTTTACATTTTTAAATTCTATGACCCCTTTGATGTGTTCAATACTAGTATTACCGTGGTCTTGTATATTAGATGATGTGTCTAATACCTTAAAGACCCGGTCCGCGGCAACCATCCCCATTTGGAGAGTGTTAAACTTATTTGCAATTTGATTAAGGGGCCTAAACATCATTGGAACCATCATTATAAACGCTGTTAAATCCCCTAGGGAGGCTGTTTGGTCTAAAACTGTATTAAGGCCACCAGCCCAAATGACAGTCCCCAAAGTAATAGACGATAATAATTCTGCAATTGGGAAAAAAACAGAGTTATACCAAACAGTTTTAATCCATCCTTTTCTATGGCGTGCATTAATGGTTTTAAAATTTTCATATTCAATTTCTTCTCTAGTGAATATTTGAACTATTTTCATTCCTGTAATACGTTCTTGCACAAAAGAATTCAGATTAGAGACTTCAGTACGCACCTCTTCAAAAGCCTTTTTCATGTATTTCTGAAATATCTTGGTCGCTATTAAAACGATGGGTAATGTGCAAAAGACAATAACACTCAACCGCCAATTCATATAAAACATCACAACTCCAACGACCCCCATTTTTAATATATCACTAAAGATCATAAAAAGTCCTTCTCCAAAAATATCGGCAATGCGCTCCATATCGGTAACGGTCCGCGTAATCAAAACACCAACGGACGAATTGTCAAAATAGGTCATTTTAAACCCTAGAATGTGTTTGAAAAGTTTTATTCGAATATCTCTTACAACCGACTGCCCCAACCAGCTAGCATAGTAAATAAAAAGAAGGTTAGAGCTGACTTCTAAAACCAAAAGCCCTAGCATGATAAGAATGTAGTTCAAAAAACCCGGCTCAAATCTTTGCTCGATATTCTCATCGATTGCAATCTGTAAAACTTTAGGGCGCAGGGCGCCAAAAACAGCAAGTCCTATAACAGTAGTCAAGGAAAGAAAAAATACTGCTTTATAAGGCTTGATATAATAAAGGAGCCTTTTAAACAAGGGTACATCAAAAGCAGTGTTTTTATTTTTCATCCAGATATATTGATTTAGGATACTCTATATCTATTAAATAAAGGCCTTGTGCTGGTGCAGACGTACCCGCATTGGATCTATTTTTTGATAAAATAACCGCCCTAAACTCTTCAAGAGTTCTTTTTTTTGCCCCTACTTCAATCATAGTCCCTACAATGGCACGCACCATATTTCTCAAAAAGCGATCTGCTTTAATTTTAAAAGTAAGTTTGTTTTGATTCTGTTCCCACTTCGCTTCCATAAGGCTACAGTCATAGGTTTTTACATCTGTTTTAACTTTAGAAAAACATTGAAAGTCAGTGTAGTCAAATAAGATCTTGGCGGCTTGGTTCATAAGACCCACATCTAAAGGAAGGGTATAGGTGTGTGTGTTTTTGTAATTAAACGCATCTTTTTTTCTAGAAACTTCATATACATAGGTTCTACTCAAGGCGTCAAATCGGGCGTGAGTATCCGCTGCAACTTCCCTAATTGTATTTATATGAATATCTTTAGGGAGGTATACATTGAGCTTATAGACAATATCGTTAGCCTCTATCTGTTTATCAAAATCAAAATGAGCAACCATGCGCTTGGCATGCACTCCTGTATCGGTACGACCCGCACCCATACATTCTAAAGGCGCTCTAAGCACGGTACTTAATGCGTGGTTGAGCTCCGATTGTACGGTCACCACATTAGGTTGAATTTGCCAGCCATGATAAGCATGACCATTATAAGAAAAATCAATAAAATATCTCAAGCTATTTTGATACTTTTGTATTATGAAGACAAAGATAAATAGACTTTATCATTAAACGCTTTCACTTTAACATTTTCTAATGACAAAAATATTATTACTCTCAGATACGCATGGTTTTATTGGGGATGACATCCTTAAATATGTGAAACAGGCGGATGAGGTTTGGCATGCAGGAGATATTGGCGACTTAAAAGTCACTGACAGCATTAAAAAGTTTAAACCTTTGAGAGCGGTTTATGGAAATATTGATAATGCGGAAGCGCGTTTAGAATTTCCCGAACATTTAAAATTTAGATGTGAAGGGGTGAGAGTATGGATTACACATATAGGAGGCTACCCAGGCCGCTATGCACCGACGATTCGTGAAAGAATCAAAATTCAGACGCCTGACCTCTTTATTTGTGGTCACTCACATATATTAAAGGTGATCAATGATAAAAAACTCAACTTGTTACACATGAACCCTGGGGCAGCAGGTACTCACGGTTTTCACAAAGTAAGAACCATGCTACGGTTTGAGATTACGGGAGAAAAAATTCAAAACCTAGAAGTTATTGAATTTAAAAGAAATCCATAAAAAACCCCAAGAAATCTTGAGGTTTTTTTCGCACTAAAATTACAATGATAATAGGTTTATCTCAATCGATCTACTGATTTTACAAGCGCTTCATCCTTTTTTATAGCCTTATTAGCTAAGACCAAAAATACGATAGATAAAATAGGAAGAAACAGCCCAATACCTTTCTCAGGGTTCGCAGTCCCTCCAGGTAAACTTAGCAAGCGAAACACAAATAATCCTAATAAAATTAAGTTTAATATGATATTTAAACGACCCATTACAAATTGAGTCTGTCTTGATTTAAAAAGAAAGATAGAAACGAGCGATAACAGCGCAGAGCCTTCAAATAAAATCAAACAAGATACCGAATCAATCACAAGCTCAGTGACACCATCAACCACCATTAAATAGGTCGTAAGTGACAACACTCCTGAACACACAGCAGCGACTAATAAGTATAACGTTTGAATTCTCTGAAGCATTTCAAATAATGTTGATTACAAAAATAATAGTTTCTTTTTTATTAGATGTATAAAAGATTTAAAAATAAAGTTGTATAATTGCATGAGTAACAGCGAAACCATACTTAAATCGCTTTATAAAATCCACTATAAATTACTTCTTCAAAAAAATCATTCAAAATATAGTGTCTTATACTATTAAGTCCTGTAATAATTGACAACCAATCCTCATACATAATGTTTGAAATTTCACAATTAAAAGAAAAAAAACTTCCTGAATTACAAGAAATTGCTAAAGAACTTAAAGTTCCTAAATTCAGCAGTTTAAAAAAAATTGATTTGGTTTATCAAATACTTGATCTTCAAGCTGCCAACCCAACTATTGTTGCTGCAAAAGCCACAACTGTAACAGAAAAAAAACCGCAAAGACCAAAAAGAGAGCGTACTTCTAAACCAAAAGATAAGCCCACTAAACCCCAAGAAACAGCGAGTCAAACTCAAGTTAAGTCTGAGCCCTCAACTCAAAATAACATCAAAGCAGAAACTGACAAAAAGGACGCTTCTTTAGCCAACCCTACAAAACCCAAAATAAACCCTTCAAATAAGGCTGGGAATTCGAAAGCAGATAACTCAAATAAACCAAGGCAGCCTAAACACAAAAATCAGAATCCAAACCAGAATTCTAACGCTAACAAAAACCCTAATCAGCACAACCAAAAAAGGGGTGACAAAGGCAATATAGACACTAGAAATCGCTACAAACAACCTGAATTTGAATTCGATGCCATCATTGAAAGTGAAGGCGTATTAGATGTCATGCAAGACGGCTATGGATTTCTAAGATCTTCTGACTACCACTATTTATCATCTCCAGATGATATCTATGTATCTCAATCACAGATTCGTTTATTTGGATTAAAAAATGGTGATACTGTCCTGGGACATGTGCGCCCTCCTAAAGAAGGTGAAAAATATTTTCCACTTATTAAAGTGAGTAAAATTAATGGGCTGGACCCCCAAGCGGTAAGGGATCGTGTTGCTTTTGAACACTTAACGCCTCTATTTCCTCAAGAAAAATTTAATATAGCTGAAAAACAATGTACAATTTCTACCCGAATAATGGACTTGTTTTCACCTATTGGAAAAGGACAACGTGGAATGATTGTTTCTCAACCAAAAACAGGTAAAACAATGCTTCTTAAAGATGTTGCCAATGCTATTGCGGCAAACCATCCAGAAGTCTATCAAATGATTTTACTTATTGATGAGCGTCCTGAAGAAGTAACGGATATGCAACGCAATGTGCGTGGTGAGGTGATTGCGTCTACTTTTGACAAAGAAGCACATGAGCATGTGAAAATTGCGAATATTGTTTTAGAAAAAGCAAAACGCTTGGTAGAGTGTGGCTATGACGTGGTTATTTTACTGGATTCTATTACACGACTTGCGCGTGCCTACAATACTGTTCAGCCCGCGTCTGGAAAGATTTTGAGTGGTGGTGTAGATGCAAATGCGCTTCACAAACCAAAACGTTTTTTCGGAGCGGCTAGAAATATTGAAAATGGAGGCTCACTAACTATTATTGCAACGGCATTAACAGAAACAGGCTCTAAGATGGATGAAGTGATATTTGAAGAATTTAAAGGAACTGGTAATATGGAACTTCAATTGGATCGTAAAATATCGAACCGTCGTATCTTCCCTGCTATTGATCTTACTTCTTCAAGTACTCGTCGTGATGACATACTATTGGATGCAAACACCATTCAACGTATGTGGGTGATGCGCAAGTACCTTGCAGACATGAACCCTGTGGAGGCGATGGAATTCATCAACGACCGTTTCAAACAAACGCGTAATAACGAGGAATTTTTAATCTCAATGAATGGGTAAGTCTCTCTTCATTTTATTGCATAAAAAAGCCTGTCGTTCTCGAGAGGCTTTTTTTATGCAAGCTTTTCTCTAAATTCTATAAATTATAAACAACAGTAATATTGAGAATATCTTGTTTAAATTGCCTTACCAAAAAGTAAGGGAAAACTATATTTTTAAAAAAACTACTTCTTAAATGAGCGGCGTTATCTCACAAAAAAACTAGTACATTAATTTTAAAAAAAAACCTGTAAAGCAAACTTTACAGGTTTTTAAATTTTTACTACTACCGATGCCAACCTATATAGGATGCCAAAGTATGTGTGTTATAGTGCTGCAACAAATTTAGACAGACCAGACTTAAGGTTTGCCGCCTTGTTATTGTGAATGATGTTGTTCTTAGCCAACTTATCAATCATAGACGACACTGAAGGAAAAAGTTTTAGTGCTTCCTTTTTATTCGTTGTTTCACGAAGCTTCTTAATCGCATTACGCGTTGTTTTGTGCTGATACTTGTTAAGTACGCGCTTAGACTCGTTACTTCTAATTCTTTTTAAAGCTGACTTATGA
>TARA_Y100000385_G_scaffold27726_1_pt1 | contig 14404 bp, 10 predicted proteins | sample TARA_Y100000385 | Tara Oceans TARA_Y100000385 (sample SAMEA2620980) | marine metagenome | biome: marine biome (ENVO:00000447); feature: surface water layer (ENVO:00002042); material: "saline water (ENVO:00002010), including plankton (ENVO:xxxxxxxx)" | depth 5 m
AAGACCATTTCTGTTAATTGTGAAGGTCCGGGATGTCCATGAGCTGCCTGTGGCATAAAAGATAAACGGCTGTAATATCCACCCCTCCTGACTCTGGAGAGTATTCGTACCCAGGCCGTACTTGGCAAGGTTGTCAGATGGCCTGGTCGGCATCAGAGGAGTTAAGAGGCAAAAAACTAGGGTGTTGGTGTCATCCAGAAGGCTGTCATGGTCAAGTGCTAATCGATATATTAAGTCATTACGAAAAACCAGCATGAGAAACAGAAGAACGCGACGGGGACCATGGTCAAGGATCGAACAAACTTTATACGACCCAGTATAAAGTCAACTAAGACACATCTCACTGTTCGAAACCGAAAAAGCCCTTCACTGTGTTTTCGATATTCGCAATGTCGCCACCCGTGATGGTCATATTCGGTTGGGCCACACCGTCTACGTAAAAGTGGAAGCATGGGACTCCGCGGATTGCCAACTTCTGACCTGGGATCTTGTCCTCGACATTCTCTTTGGCAAAAGCACAAATACCTGCCCGCGCATACTTTTTTGCTATTGTAGCGTACTGAGGCGCACACTGCTTGCATGGGCCACACCAGTCGGTGTAATTATCAATAATGACCAGCTTGTGACCTCTCAGCAAGGCATCCCTGTGTTCTGGTTTGGTAATTCGTGGCACTTCTGCCATGGTATTTGGATCTGGCGCGTTCTCCTCCACCCCAACTTCACCGATTGTCTTGTATTGAGCCATGTTTGTATTCACAGATTAGCGCTTTAAGACGGTTATACAATTCCAAAATCGAAGTCGTGTAGCAATTTCCCAAGTCAAACCAGAAATGACTCGCCAGCTAACACGGACCGAAATCGACGAGATCCTCGACTTCATTGTACCGCGTCCAGGTATTCCCCTGGACACAGCACGCGCTATCGCTGACAATTTGAAAGCCAAACTCACGAATCAGCTTGTGGGGCAGATGGTGTACCCTGAGATCATCCCAACCCTCAAAAAAGAGATCATACGTCAGTATCATGATGCTATGATACAACCCGGTGAGAGCGTAGGTGTTAGCTGTGCACAGAGCATAGGCGAGAAACAGACACAGACGACCTTGAACTCACTAGATTGGGAAGACCGTATAATGTATACCAAAGACTCCCATACCGTGGTACAACCTATTGGTCAGATGATCGATGATATGATCACAAAGCATCCGACAAAAATACAGAATATTCCTAAAAACAGGACAGAATACCTAGAAATACAAGAAGGGAAATACGCCATTCCAGCCACTGACGCCAATGGCATCGTCAAATGGTACAAGATTGAAGCCGTAACTAGACATTTACCTGTTGGAAAATTAGTAAAAATTACAACCCAAAGCGGAAGAACTGCAACCGCCACACAATCCAAGTCCTTTCTTGTATGGAATGGTTACAGATTCATCGACACATTGGGATCTAAGATCAAAGTTGGTGATATTGTACCCACCACTGCAACTCTAGCAAAACCAGACATCGAACACACCCATTTCGACATGGAAACCATTTTCCCCAAAAGCGAATACCTTTATACTACCGAACTACACAAGATTCTGCGATACAAGAAAGAAGGTAGAAAGTATTTTAGTAAAATATCTTTTAAGGCGCACAACGGTGTCGAGTTTACCGTTCCTTATAACCGATACGATACGATGATGGGGAAGAGAAAAGAGTTCTTCGAGACGGTCCCAGAAGGGCTCATCTACATGCATCGGTCCAATGAATTGGTATCGCATATACCTGACAAGATTCCCCTTGACAACGACTTTGGGTTCTTCATCGGCTTGTATCTAGCAGACGGATTGTGCACACTAACTTTCGTAAGTATCAGCAACAAGGACAAGACAATTAGAAAACGCATCACTGACTTTTGCGACAGATACGGAGTCACATACCACTTGGTTGTGTCAAATGGCAAAAATGTTAGGCACGGCACTTCTGAAGACCTGAAGATCCACTCTGTTCTTTTGGCCAGACTATTCAAGAGAATCTGTGATACTGGTTCTGCCAATAAGCGAGTACCAGAGTTCGCTTACACAGCTCCGGACGAGTTTACCAAAGGCCTCATCGACGGATACTTCTCTGGTGATGGCTGTGTAAATGAAGATGGCAGCATTACTTCATCTTCTGTGTCCGAGGGATTAACCATTGGAATATCTTCTATATTGTCTCGCTTCGGAATATTTGGTAGGTTGAGTTCGACACAACAAAAGAAGAATAACGTGGGAAGTAAAAACATCAAAAGAGCTTATACCTTGAACATTAGGAATGGATACGCACAACAGTTTGCCAGAGAGATCACACTGACAGAAAGTTGTAAACAGGATAAACTACAAAATATTACTCTAAAGAAGACATATAGATATATTAAGGGTCGTTCACAAGAAAACTTCCCTTCTGATCGTGACGTTTACTTTGACGAAGTGGTGTCGGTGGAAATGGTAGATGGAACTACAGAGTTTGTGTACGATCTCACGGTGGAGGGTCCGAGGAACTTTCAGCTGTGGAATGGGCTTCAATTACGTGATACCTTCCATAGGGCAGGTCAAAGCGAAAAAACAATGACTGCCGGTGTCCCGCGGTTCAAGGAATTACTAGACGTGACTAAGAATCCGAAAATAGTCAATCACACAATCTTCTTCACCGACCCAGTCGAAACCGTGCAGGAGGCGCGCGAGATGGTAGGTCACCGCATAGTCGGGTTGACTATCGGGGATGTGTGTAAAAGCGCGGTTGTTACTTTGAATAAAGAGGATGAAAGCTGGTACGATGCCCATCGTATTCTTTACGGGGACGCTTCCACCCGCTACGATCACTGCGTCTCGTTCAAGCTCCAAATGAAGCGATTATTTGAGTTTAAGCTAACGCTCGCTGATATCGCCGAGCAAATCGAAGCAGAATACGGCGACCTGTACTGTATATTCTCTCCACCAGCCGATGGCCAGCTCGACGTCTTCGTCGACACCTCGAACATCGTTCTCCCAGAAGAACGTATACTTTTCATTGATCACGATAGTTCGATACCCGTTTACCTGGAAGAGTGCGTCCAGAGTACTCTTGAGAAGATGTACATCTGTGGTACACCAGGCATCTCTGAAGTGTTCTACACAAAACTCGAGGGTGAATGGATAGTTGAGACCAACGGTTTCAACTCAAAGAACATATCCAAACAGTACAGTAGCTTCAAAAAGCTCTTGGCTCAACCAAACGTCGACTACACACGCACGATCTCTAGCAACGTCTGGGACATCTACGAAACCCTCGACATCGAGGCTGCTCGACAATTTCTTATCGAGGAATTCATGGCAATCATGGATGGGATCAACGAGTGTCACACGATGTTGCTCGTCGAAAGGATGACACACAGTGGAACCCCTTCCTCGATCACGCGATACACACTCAAGAAGGAGGAGTGCGGTCCTATGGGGAAAGCTAGCTTCGAGGAGACCATGGACAACTTCTTGAACGCAGCAGCACAAGGAGACGTGGAATCAACAGATGGGGTCTCTGCCTCTATCATTTGTGGTAAGAGAGCAAAGATCGGTACTGGAATGATGCAAATCGGTATTGACATAGACAACCTGCCATTGCCTGTGGAAGAAGAAGAGCGGGACATTGCCATGTCCATGTCTCAACTTGCCCTGACTGAAGATGATGAAATGCCCATGTTTACTGAACTGTAAGTACACCACAATAAGATCGTGCTGCGCGTAAATAATAGTTATATTAACTATTACTTACTTGAACTTTTCGAAGCAGGGACAGTAGCCGACGACCTTTTCGTCGTGCTCGTCACCGGAAGAATCTTGGAGATCTTCCATCGTGATTCCGGTACGGATCTCTCGATCAAGCTCCGCCTTGTCTCTCACAAGTGCGTCAATAATCCCAAGCAGGGCAAAATTTAATTGCATGTCGCTCAGACGAGCGTAGTGGGTTACCACTCCACATAATGGGCACTCAACCATCGACGGTGTCGTTGATAACACGTCGATACAAGAGGTGCAGAGGGTATGCCCGCAATTAGTTAGTACTCTTGGATTTGAGTATAACTTTAAACATATGGGACACTCGAGTGATGCTAACACCGAAGTCATAATTCTTTCTTTTTTGACGTTTCCGTATAAACCGAGTTTCCTATGTAAGACACAAATGACAAGCGCATCGGTGTTTGTGGTCGTGCACCTGGGTCGCACCAAAGTAGAGGATTACAAGAAAAATCTGGACTTCTAAATCCGATTTTTCCACGCAGATACAAAGAAATCAAGAAAAATGTCCTATACATTCAACAACATGCTGGTAGTACGTCGCTCCTCCCTGCACCCAACCGCAGAGGCGCTACGGAAAGTCAATATGTGGTTCGATCAGAAACGTTTTCAGTGTGAAAGCCCAAATGATCTCGTTATAGTGATTTACTCGGATGCTGTTGGACTGCCTGACCGGTTAACCGATCTGACCTGCAAGGATTTCGCGGAGAAAGGTGTATTCGAAGGGATTTGCCACGCTATCTTCGAACGGGATGCAGCCAAGATCACCAAGTTGGATCTTAAGAATCCCAAGCACGCGAATACCTACCTTCCCGCGCTGAAACACGTAATACTCGACCAACTATGTAAGAACCTCTCGGGGTCCTGCTCCATTCACTGGGAGCTGTCTATCCTTAACGATTTTACACTCTTGTGTCACGCCCGGAACGCACGAATGGTTGGTGACAGCGAAGACCGGGTGTGTAACGTTACCCACGATGAGTTGAAAAAGACTCCTGCAATCCCTCTTGATGCACCAACTAGCGCTCTTCTAACAGATGGTGGTTCACTATTCGGACCCCGGGCTCCTTTGGTCACATCCCCTGGACAAGAGACGAAGCTCAAGGCAAGTCCACCAGACACACACACACCTGTTCTACCGGCCTATGCCCAGTACAAGCGTGCCGATCCTCCCAGCTCGGCGTTCAAATTCGGTAACGGGACACAGACCGATTTCAAGTTCAACACCCCCACCCCGGCGTTCCATTCGTTCGGATTTCCATCTTCCACCTCTGCAAAAATCGAGTTTGGGGATGGTAAGACAAAGAAGTGGTTCTGAAGGTCTCCGGGAATAAACCTTTTTAAGAAAATCTTACCTTAGATAAATGTCTGGATTTGCTTTTGACAAGAAATATACTTTCAAGTCTAGAATAGAAGAAGCAGGTCGAGTACTTGCCAAATACCCAGATCGAGTCCCGATCATCGTGGAGAAAGATCCGGGGTGTACAACGGTTGCAGATATTGACAAACACAAGTACCTCGTCCCAAAAACTCTCACCATGGGCCAGTTTCAACACATCGTCAAGAAAAGACTTAAGGTTACCCCCGAGACCGCAATATTCATGTTTGTCCAGGGAGGAATCTTACCCACTGCGACGGAACCGGTCGGCGAAGTATATGAACGCCTAGGAGGAGAAGACAAGTATCTGAAAATGACCTACAGTAGCGAGAACGTGTTCGGGTAATACTTACGATTAACTCATTTAATCATAAGATACTGGCATGAAAACTCCGCTAACTGCCAATTACAGGCTTCCTACTTCGCATTTATTTGATACGCGTGCCTGGTTGTGTAAGCAGATCGGGATGCAGATCGTGCCATTTCTATTATCGACACTCAACTAGAACAGTTGTGTCCTCAAGTTTCGTAAAGGTAGAGACTATTGTCAATGTAGTAACGTGATGAAAGGAGACATAGTAGGCGAAGCCGTGTTTAAGAGTAATAGGAAGGTGAAAATGGTCCAATTAAGCATTTAATTAAAATACCCAGTCATAATAAAGATGAAAAAGAGCATTAAAGTGCTGTTAATCATCCTTTGTAGTTTACTTGTGACTATATTTCTAGTATTACTTGGACACTGGCTATATAAGAATCGGAATGGGTATGATATGGTGGAAAGACATAAGACATTGCAGGTAGAAAGACATAAGACATTGCAGGTTATTGAGACGGATCCAGGGGTCAACTCATTTAAATGTGACATGACTAAACTTTGGGGATCTGCTGTAGAAGCCGAGTTCTTGGCCGAAATACTTTTTGACTATGACTATATCTCTTCTCCTATAGATAATATACGACCGAGTTCGGTATTAGCTATCTCCGTTAACAATAATTCTGTTAAAAATGTAAGAAGAGCGGTAGATATAGCGCAGCCACGCGTATTGCTATTACTATCAGATGAATGGGAAGATAAGAAAGAATATGAAGAATTGTTCTCAAAGGTCCCTTTAGTCTATCGCCAGTACCGGTACGATACATACAATAACCCACCTAATCAACGCATTTTACCCTTAGGATACCATTGCTGGGATCAACATGCCCGACGGCCTTCTATGCCTAAGAAATACATCTGGTCTTTCATCGGAAGTGATAAAGGGGATCGCGAAAGAGACTTAAAGGTGCTTAACGAGCTCAAACCAAACTTTCATGGCAAGACTAAGCCTGAAGAGAATCCTGATATTCTCAATAGTAGTGTATTTGTGTATTGCCCCGTGGGTAACTATAATGTAGAGACCTCCAGACCGTACACAGCTAGCATGTGTGGTGCAATACCATGTCTAGTGTGTACCCAGGAGCAGTGGGACAGTACGTATCCCTACTTTGATATAGAGCCTCCGTGGCTTCACGCGGACAGCGCCGAGAAAATAAGAGATATGATGAAATCACTGCTAGAAAATCCAGATGAATTAAGAAGGCTTCAGCATGCAGTCTCTAAATGGTGGGTAGACATGAAGAGAGCAGTGTATAAAAATATTAACGATGTCGTAACCGGTACACCTCCAAAGCTTCTATGTACTGGTCAGAAAGATTGAAAAAGGTGGGGTTGGACGCATCCCAGTTAGCTCTATATTACAAGGATTGCCCAAGTTCGCGATAAAGTTGTCAACATGTTATTATTCTTTGAGTAATAACATTTATTGGAATAATGATGGTGAATTAGGGTGGGTTTCTTGGCACCAGGATGGAGTGGTCATTTGCCGACACATAGACTAGGTGTTGAACAGGATTCTTCACTTTCTCTAGCATTGACTTCAGAGAGTCCTTTCCATCAGTCCACTGCTCCCCCTGATCGGCGTTAGACACGAAAAAAACTAGGTTGTCGCTATCTTCCAAACTAAATTGTTCATAGAGAGTGCCTATATCCCGTAAGTTTGCAGTGTCTATATAAATATCAGCATTCTGGAGTTTGTGTTTTGTGTCTCGAAACTTATCGTTATTGAGCAACCATCCTCCTTGTTTATAATATAGCGTATTAGCCTTGTTTGATTGCATTGGATCTCCTCGAAGATACATGGATGCTAACTTAGAATCTCGCTTAATGGTGTTTGGGTATACTAGACGTTTATTTGCGTCATGATACCAACAAGGCCATAGCTCGGTTGGAAACTCATGATGTTTATTTCTCATAATTCTTGGTAACATCTTCTGGTAATAAAAATCATGGGTTGATTTAGTACGAAAAAATGGTCTGTTATTACCATTAAGGTCGCGAATTCCTGTTGCCATATTATCGAGATTTAACCCCGTTGCATTAGTGGAACAGTATAGTAAGTTAATGAACTCACCCAACGTGTCTGCCTGATTAATGATATCCAAATACACTTGTGCCACCATACACTGCATGGGGTCAATATCGTACAATATTATTTTCCGAGGATTGATGGTAGGGTTGCACAACAAAGAGAATATAGACATCCCCCCTATAACAGAGCATAGGGTTGTGGTACCGGGTACTGATGGGTATCTAGTTTCGCATAAAGACACAACCTCTGATAATGTTTCTGTGGTACCTAAGTAAAGAGGATTGACTTTCTTGAAGAATACAGAAGTCATATCCAGTAGATTATCATTCCTAAAGAATTTTGGTTGTTCTGTTAACGATGTAGCGTGTTCAAAGTCAATAATTTTTATTCTACCATTCTTCACCATCACATTACCACTCCATAAGTCGTTGTGTGCTATATTATTCTTCCTTAAGAGGTTTATAATATTGTATACCTGTTCGATATAATCCTTAGGTATGTTTTGTAAAGACAAGGGATCACCGACGTCCTCCAGGCTGATTGTGAGGTTGCCGGTTTCGTGGGTAATGTATGGAATGATTCCGGTATTTTGCAGCATTTGATAAGCTTTTAGTTCGATGTCATATGTCTTCTCAGAATTATATTTTTTGATATATTTGTTATCTTGTTTTGCAACTTTATGAGGTTGGTAATTTTCCACTGTCGCCCTACCGTCCGTGTGCACGATGTATTCTCCATCAGTAGGTTCTCCAAGATACCATATCTTATAGTATTGATTCTCAATGGGGTAACACTGTAATTGATGTTCCATAAAGGAATACGGCTTAGTATTGGGCCACACAATATCAATATAGTGTTCCATCTTTGCAATATGGTTATTATCGGACCATTGTGAGCATTGGGTAAATTTCAACCCATTTATGGTGATAGTCCTGGGTTTTAAGACGTCTGAGCACACTTCAAGAGTATAGTCTTCATGATGTTTATTACTTTTCCATACATACCTAACTAGATCCATACTAGAATTACCTCTCATCGCATCAATGACTTTCTTAGCATCAAATTTCTTGGATATAGGCAGGTCTTGTTGCATGACATTGACGTAATCGGTATTTACTCTTTGCATACAGTAATGTAATAGTGACGACAGGCACCCACGATCGGGAAGTTCGGCAAACACTGCATGAGGGAAGAGCTTCAATACTTCTCTCTTTACATTTTCCTTATACTCATCGTATTTAGAACATGAGAACTCGGACTTACATTTTGGATCTAACTTGTCATTATTGACTTTACATCCATCAAATCCAATGATAAGAGGAGAAGTGTTGAATAAAGGTATAAGGGAGAGAGTCTTTACGGTCTCTACTAATAAACGAGGGGAAGGTGTAGAAGGTTGCGGAGCAGTAGTAATAATGGTTGTGACTCCTTTTTGGAAATCTCTTTGCATAAAGTCGTTGTATTGGGACAGTTGTACATGGGGGGTATCAGATTCTATGTTAGATCTAGCTAGATCAAATAATCTTATTTTGTCATCCTGTTGGATAACATTATTGTAACTATCATCGTTATGATATATTTCCAATATTGTATCTGGATATCTATGTCTCAACATGTGTATATCCTTTTTTCTAACACTTCTTGGTATAATTACTTGACGATTAGGTAGTACTTTATTCTCTTTGACTAAACCCGTTGCATCTATCTTTATGTCTCTTCGACCTCCTTCGCACCGTTCAATAATATTTACTGATCTCTTTGAATCACTTTCCATTTGTTCTATCCCTAGTCCCTGAATTTGGCTTTCACTAAGATGGACCATTGGATATATATAGAAATAATGATCCCATCCTTTCTTCCTATAAGGGGTCCAATCATTCATGGGATTATCTCCATACATCTCACACATTATAGTATCGACCCCTTCTGAATATCTGGTTTCAACAGGATTATTTTCTATGAAATCTATCGCGGACCATTTGTCTATTATATATGCAGTACATCCTTGGCTTAACCAACACGGATATTTAAGCTCAGAAAGACTACGTTCCCATCTGGAACTCAGGAGTAAGCTAGCATCGTCCTCTAGTATTAAACAACGGTCCCATCCCTTGTTGAGCATCGCTTGCATTGCATTTAAATGAGCCAAAAAACAACCACGCGCTTCCCTGCTAGGCCCTTCAGTAACCAAAACACCAGGAACTCTTACAACTGGACTATCTATATGTTTTAATTGATCCTCTATCAATTGTCTTCTAAAGATAGCCTTATCCATGTTTATGTAAATTATAGGTAGATCAATCTTCTTGGTATCAATCTCTTTCATTGGATCATGAAAGCCTTTTAGTAGTAATGTGTAGCTTGGATATCTATCTAATACTTCTGGTACCTTATCACCGGGTGGTAATATAAAAGTGATGTTAACCACAGAATTTATAATCGTTTTCCATATATTTACGTCAAGAGACTTTACAGATAATTTATATGCACCATGAATGAAGGTACCTCCTTTAACGTATAGTATACATGTGCCCCACAGTACCACTCTTTTCTGTTCTCCCAACTCTCTATATAACTGTACCATGTCAGGTCCATAAAACTTGTATAAAAAATCCTCGCAACTTTGATCTCCGTGAATCTCTACCCTATAACCCGCAAATCTCTTCTTGATGTTATCTAGAATGCTCAAATTTATAGTATCTATATAAGAAGAAGTCAAATATACAACCTTAGGAATAGATTGTTCTGTGCTTGTTTTTAACTCTTGGGTAATTCTTTTATGTACATCTTCCTTCACAGGAGGTCTGTACTCTTTAACGCGTTTAACGCGTATATGTAAATACTCATTAGACTTGTTACGAAACTTAAACCACCAAACTAAGAAACCTATTAGTCCTAAGACAGTAATAGCTAGTGCAATTAACACCTTATACTTCGTCTTCATTTATTACATGTTAATTTTTTTTGTAATAAATTTAAGATGGAAGAGGGCCACAAAAGGTCTTGTAGCTCCAGGGATCACGGATCCCTATCAGGATCATGAGCGGTGGAACAGTAGCTGGCACAGAAAGGTTCATTCTTGTCCGAGCTCTCGGACACTGCTCCTGTGAGTAGGAAAACTCCCAAAACCACCAGAACCTTGGAAGCCATGCTACCCACACCATCGCTAATTTGAGGTAATGTAAAAGTTACATTACCTCAAACCAGCCGGTCGAGGGAAATCTTAATTTATACGCTAGTGGTGCTGACAGCAAAGTAAAAATGCATTGCTTCACTTCCCTAGCAAGAAAGATGAACCTATTTGGTCGAGACGCATCGAAATTAACACGGGCCGATGTGGGAATCACATACATTTTCCTTTTCATGACGCTGTACATCGTAGGTTGGTACAGCCAGAAGTATATCGGACTGGCCTCTGAGGACTTTCATAAATGCCAACTTCCGGGCAATCACACGGTAGCATTTTGTATCAAAGACGAGCTTGTCCATAAGGGCGTTCCATACATAGGGGTCCTGAACGGCTTCGTGATAGCATTATTCAGAGGACTTAACATGGTCGCGATCTCGATCAACTACGCGTGTTGTTGTTCTCACTGCTGCTCCACTGAGGACAATCCGAACACGGTACCAACTGTACAGATAGAAATGAATAACATCCGGAACAGGGTCGTCACCACGTAATTAGGTGGCCTCACTTACCAACCAGGGTGTACAATAGTCGGTTATGGCCATCAGTAAGATCTCGGAGGACGACACGGGGTGTCTCCAGTGATGATTTACAACCGCATCCGCCACCGCCCCCACCCTGTTGGATTCTCGATAGCCATTTGCGTCGTTGCTTCTCTATGGCCATGGCAAGCTCATTTGGTTCTTCTTCTGACGGATAGTTCATTTAATTGTTGCCAAGAAAAATTTTCAACGATGGAGCTAGAAACTTTTCCCGTGACCGAGCCACGCCAGAATGTTACCCCCAGAGTCCCGGTCTTCGTGCTTGAGCATCAACCCGACACTACCGGCATCTTCTCCACCTGACGCAATTTCACCCAGGCCTCGGGTGGCTGACACGATCACGTTCTTAGATGATTCTCCGGTTTCAAAAAAAAAAGAGAGCTCGATCGATTCACTGATACAATGGGGTGTTGACTTCGCTTGGGTCTGCGCCAGGGACGTGGGTTGTGTCCCCGGCAGTGTGCGCAACGGGGAAATTTGCCGCAGTGACCTGAAATCGACCCGGTCCACACCTAGTACAGAAGCAGCCGATACACTTCGTATCAAGTATTGCGGGGCGGTCGGATGCTGAGTCTATTCTTCGATTTTCTCTTTTTTTCTCTACTATAAGCTAAAAGATGTCCCTCTCAACCCAAGAACAAGATGCGAATTCAAAAAGCCTCTTGAAGATACTCGTGTTCTTCATCGCAGCTATTCTACTAATAATCGGTGCTTCTTATTTTCTCAACCGTGGGAACTTCCTCGGTAAGTGTACTCCCTCCGGTAGCGCATGTACAGAGACAAAGGACTGCTGTGGTGACCTAACCTGTAACTGGGGGATGTGCGCAGCGGCGAGATCGAGTCCAAGTCCACATGGACGCAAATAACGCAGTCCAATTAGAGACATGTGGTTAGATTTAATATTACGATATTAAATCCATAAGGTCATTACCTCCTTTACAGAGGGAGGCGTCGCTGCAGAACTATAGGAACGTCTTGAGCTAACATGGAGGCCTTACTATCCTTAGGTAAGGGGACCACCACATCCGTTATTTTGGGTCCCTTATCAGGGAAAGTGTGAGACGAAGAAAGGATCTTTAGTACGTCATTGAAACTTGATGTCACACTGTCAAACGGACATCCGTTACCACCGACCATACCAGAGGGCTGGGCGCGTGCGTAGACGATCTCGGTAAGGTCGCTCATCTTGTAACCCTTAAGGGCTGCGAGACTACAGGCTCCCCTAAAAGCGGAGATGCTGGGATTGTAGGCTGCGTTCTCTATTGTTTGGCCCATGGCTGTCTTACCATTTTTGAACTTGAGCACGATCCCTTCAGGTATCTTGGTATACGGGGCGTATGCTTGTTTGAACATCTGCAGAGCTTGCTTCTTCCCGTTGTCTGTTTCGTTCGTTGTTACTTGATAGACTTCTTTGTGAGTTAGAGATGTTTGATCCTTGAACGCCGGACCAAGATCCTCCGGACCAAAGGAAGACGTAAGTAAGCTGGAGAGCTTTGAAGACGTAAATTTACCGCTATTATCGCAGAAAATCACATCGAGGGCTTCGGGAGGACCGACCTCTACCAGGAACTGACGACATACTCCACATGGCGCAGCGTTTACAGCCAACTTAGTAATACTTGGTTCCCCATGCACCGCCGCATTGTGCACTGCGCACTGTTCTCCGTGTATGGTCTCTATTAACCGTGAACAAAACTCAAAATTTGCGCCAATGTACACCGTCCCTGTCTTACCCCCTAAAACACAAGCCCCTACGGGGTATCCCGACACGACAGTGTGCTGTGCGGCAGGCGCGGGTGAGAATCTGGGTATTCTACCAGCTTCGTTGGTATCGGTGCCATCGTATGCGATGTAGTTAGCTACACAGAGTAGAGCTCTGTCAATGTTCCCATTACATGCTTGAACGATCGGCTTAAAATCTTCACTCGGAATCGTGACCTTCTCTTTGTTAGCCACCTTCGTAAAGTAGGATTTGGCAGCCTCATAGCCTGGGCCTGAGGCGCAACTGGTATTGCCATCTCCACCACCGCTACCCGAGGCATGATGGACGACGACTGCGATTATCCCGGCCACCAGAAGCAATCCAAGTACCAAGCCGACTATAAGCCAAGTACTATGTCTTCCTCCGCGGCCTGTATTGGAAGTTTCTACGCTAAGTGGATACATATCTTTTAGTTTTTAGCCCAAAAAGAATTATCAAAAAATTGCCACCTATAGATTACACGCCATACAAGCAAAAATGTCAAAGTTCTGGGTCACAAAGCCTGTGTCACATGACCGTGACGGTACTGCACACGGTGTAATCGATAATGAGGCTGCTGTGGAGGAAGATCGCAAGAGTGGCATCGTCACGCTAATCCCACAACAACTAGAATGGTAGTAGATTTTTTCTCGTATTTGCCTATGAAGATTAAGAACGGGTCGCATCATATCAATATAGCCCAAATTTTGTACATTACAACTCTCCAGACTCCCATAGCAGAGAGCGGAAAGGCCCTTGTGGTATCCACCGACGCTGACGTGGTGAACTCTTATGGACACTTCGGTATCCCCGGTGTCGCGAACGAGCTAAAATTCGAGTATGGAGACTTGAGGCTAAATTACTACAATTACAACTACGGATGTCCTCTAGTAAGTCCCCAAGAGATCAGTATGGTAATAGTCTAAACGACACAATAGTACAGAGAAATGACGGAGAAAGCACTTTCGCATGTTCACGTCACATCGTTATCCTCCGTAGACCAACACCAGATAGACGAGTTTGGTCACGTGTCGGATGTTGAATTCAACAAGATTGGGAGAAAGAACGCTTTAAAGTGGTTCTCCCAAGTCTTCGGACTTTACACCAAGTGGTGTGCACCGATCACCAGAACTAAGGTGTGTTCGTATCTTAAACCGCTCACAACAGGGGCTTCTAGAGTCAAGGTCAAAACTGGTCTCCTTTCCTGGGACCCAGATGCAGCTAGCGCGATTGAAACAGTTGTTTATGATGAGCAGACTACATACTACATAGAGACCCGCGAAGTTAAGGTCATTGTGCACTCTCCTGTGCTTTCGTTGCGAGGAATCGGTCGGGATGTTGGGTTTGAACCATT
>TARA_Y100000385_G_scaffold160058_1_pt1 | contig 14397 bp, 13 predicted proteins | sample TARA_Y100000385 | Tara Oceans TARA_Y100000385 (sample SAMEA2620980) | marine metagenome | biome: marine biome (ENVO:00000447); feature: surface water layer (ENVO:00002042); material: "saline water (ENVO:00002010), including plankton (ENVO:xxxxxxxx)" | depth 5 m
CATCAATATTGAACGTACAGAAGACGCTTTAGCTGTAAAGCCTGATTTCATCGCTACAGGCTGTCCATTTTGTAATACTATGATGACGGATGGTGTAAAGAACAAAGAAAAAGAAAACGATATTCAAGTCATGGATATTGCAGAAATGATTGCTCAAGCTCAAGACCTTTAAAATGTACATTCCTTACGACCAAATAAGTGCTGATGCTAGAGTGTGGATATATCAAAGCAATAGGGCGTTTGACTCCGATGAAAAAGCTGATATAGAAAAACAACTCATTGACTTGTGTAATAATTGGAATACTCACGGAACAGCATTGCATTGTTCATTTCAAATACACGATTGGTTCATTTGTTTATTTGTAGATGAGAGTATGCAGGACGCAAGTGGCTGTTCTATTGACAGTTCGGTAGCCGTTATTAAATCTATAGCTAAACAGTATCAAATAGATTTCTTTGATAGAATGAATATTGCTTATTTGGAAGGGGAGAATACCCAAGTTTTACCACTTCCTAAATTTAAGCAAATACTAAGTTCAGAAACGCTAGTTTTTAACAACTTAGTGAAAACTAAAGCGGAATATGAAAGTCAGTGGAAGATACCTATCTCAGATTCTTGGTTAGCTAAGTATATTTCCTAAAAGGATATAATTTCAATGTGAAAACTCCATTTTTTGGATATACAGATAATAACGAACCAATTAACTTTGAATTAAATGACTCTGTATCATATTTTAAAAGAGGAATGTATTTGGGTTATTTTATAGATGATTCAGAAGTTTTAAATCTTGCTCCCTATATAAATATAGTTAAGACTTCAATAGAAAGCAATAAGTTCGGACCTTCGGAAAAAGATAAAGAATATGTATTAATAAATGATTTTACCTATGGCTTAGGTTGTCGTGCGGAAATAAAATTAGCTCAATTTCAAGCTAAATATTCGTATTACGGAATGTTTAACCCAAAACATCATATTGGTTTGGCACTAAATGTTGGTTATGATATGATATCACAATCCGATGATTTTTTTGAAGGTAATTTGTATTATGCCAATATTGGTATAGTGTGGGGCTTTGGTGATTTTTAGCCAATAACTACTCCCAAATATCTTCTTTATCTATGATGCGTTCTTGATAGCGTTCATTGAAACCTTCTAATCTTTTCCACTCATTGGGTAATTCTTCAATAGGGTATATGATAGCATTGGGCTGTTTTTGAAAAGATATACGTCGAATCTCTTTTTCTTTCACATTGATATTCATCTGACTACAGCTTACTGTATTGATGCCGGATATTTTATCACCTTCGTCTTTTATGACATATACTGCCTGACCATTGCCATTAACATTGATTTTGTTTAGCTCATTTCTTTTGAAAAAACCAATCATATTTCTTCCTTTAATTTGGTTGTATAAGTCTAAACTATCTTGAGAAATGATGAAAGCATTTTGTAATAGATTCATCTTATCAATAGAATTGTCTTTTAGTTCAAGTATAATATGCTCTGAAGTCAATTGATAATTATCAGACCAGAGTATAGGCTCATTGAACATCTGAATAGTTGAGTCTCGCATATAGTAAAACAATACTTGGCATTTGCCTTGAAGGTTTTGACTATAGAATTTAGCTCCTGTAAACGCTTTAATTTGTTGTTTTCCTAAACTGTCTAAATTGGCGATAATAGTATCAGAATGTAGGTATAAAGTGTCTTCCTCAAAATCGGCAACTAGAAGAGGTAAATCAGTGATAATTGAACTATCTAATTTCTCAAAATATTCGGCTTTATTTCCATAAATAGTATAATCATTGGCAGTATCTTCAATAGCTACATTCGAAAGAGCTCTACCATATCCATTATTTCTATCATAGTACAAGATATCTCCTGAAAGTATCTGATTGTCACTTTTCAAATAGGCATTACTGCTAAATTCGGATTTATTGGTAAGGGTATTATACCAACCATCTTCACAATAAATAAAGTTGCTGTCTGATGTTATTGTGGTTGGTCCATTAAAATAAGCTATTTCACTATCAATATTATAATCTAGAGTATCGCACTCTATCAAATACTCTGGATTGTCAAGTGTAACATCGCCTTTAAATACTAAGGTTTTAGCTCGAGAAAGGTAGTCACCTTTTTTACTTTTCAAAACATTCTCTTTATTGGTAATTACAGCACCAGAATAATAGGAGGCGATATTACTTTTTAAGAAGTAATGCAGTTCATCCGTTTTTAAGTTCATGGTTCTATCTTTAAGTATGATATTTCTCTGTACTATGGCTTTATGATTAGCACCATCATAATTTAGCTTTTCTCCATATAAATGAATACTATCACCCTTGTTGATGTGGATATTACTGTATGCTTCAAATCGATTTTCTTTGAAATAATGCCAAGCACTATCACAATCCATTATGGCTCCTTCGTGTTTAAAACTCACATCACCGACCAAACGTCTAATATCAGGGAATTTTTCTTGGTCGAAATAAGTATAATTGGCGTTGATAATTTCTAGTTGACTACTCTCTTGTGCATATACGATATTAATGATGCTAATCATTAATACCATATTTCGAAGAAATATCAAATTCGTTATCTGTTTAATGTTTGAGTTCTATCAGGCCCTACTGAAACAACAACAATTGGTGTTTCTAGCTCTTTTTCAAGAAAATCGATATAATCTATCAATTGAGATGGAGCGTGGTCCAATGAAGATAGCTGGGTTAAATCTTCTGTCCAAGCAGCTAGTTCCTTGTATATGGGCTTAATGGTGTCTTCACTAGCATCAAATGGTAGATAGTCAATTAACTCTCCATTGTATTCATAATGAGTGCACACCTGAATATTTTCTAAATTACTAAGAACGTCTGCTTTCATCATCATTAGCTTAGTAACGCCATTTATGGCGATTGCGTATTTAAGAGCTGGAATATCTATCCATCCACAACGCCTTTTTCTACCTGTTGTAGCACCAAATTCATTACCTACTTTACCAATAAATTCACCTACTTCATCAAACAATTCAGTAGGGAAGGGGCCACTCCCGACACGAGTGCAATAGGCTTTGAAAATACCAAAGACATCACCAATTTTATTAGGTGCTATTCCTAGACCGGTACAAGCACCAGCAGATATGGTGTTGGATGATGTAACGAATGGATATGAACCGAAATCTATATCTAATAAAGTACCTTGTGCACCTTCAGCTAATATTTTTTTGCCTTGTTTTTGTGCTTGATGCAAATAGTGTTCACTGTCAATATGTTTGAATGATTTAAGAACTTCAATTCCTTCGAACCAATCTTTCTCTAATTTCTCTAAATCAAAGCCCATAAAGTCATTATCTAACATTCGGGAATGTTTTGATACTAATTTATCATAACGGTTTTTAAACTCTGTAGAACTAATATCACCTACTCTTAAGCCATTTCTACCGGTTTTATCCATGTAGGTTGGCCCAATACCTTTTAAAGTAGAGCCAATCTTACTTTTACCTTTTGCTTTTTCTGAAGCAGCATCTAAAAGTTTGTGAGTTGGTAATATAAGGTGGGCTTTTTTGGATAAAAAAAGTTTAGAAACTAAATCAACATTCATCTCGTTTAATGCGTCAATTTCTTTTTTGAAAATAATAGGGTCAATAACGACTCCATTACCAACAATATTGATGGCATTTTTATGAAAAATCCCTGATGGAATAGTATGTAACACGTGTTTGATACCGTCAAATTCTAGTGTATGACCAGCGTTTGGACCACCTTGAAAACGAGCAATAATATCGTAATCTTGAGTTAATACATCTACAATCTTACCTTTTCCTTCGTCGCCCCATTGTAGGCCTAATAATACATCTACCGACATTTATATAAGTTTATTTTTTTGATTGACATTTTTCACATAAACCATAAAGGTTTAAAGAATGATTAGACACTTTAAATTTCAATAATTCTTCAACTGTATTCTTAATGTTTTGAATTCTTGGATCACAAAACTCTGTCACTGAATGACAAGCGGAGCAAATAAGATGGTCATGTTGCCCACTAATTAAGGACTTTTCATATTGCGATTGATTCTTACCAAACTGATGTCTTCTCACTAATTTACTATCAATAAGTAATTCAATAGTATTATATAAGGTAGCTCTACTTACTCTATATTTTTTATTTTTCATTTTAATATAAAGAGTTTCTATATCAAAATGGCCATCATGATCGTATATTTCTTGTAGAATAGCGAAGCGTTCAGGTGTTTTGCGCTGACCATTTTTCTCAAGATATTGAGTAAAAATTTCTAATACAGATGAAGTTGATTCTATCTTAGACATTTGTGTTAATGTTATGCGTAAAAATAACTTTTTTTTGAGAAGTTGTATGAGTATTTTTTCAACACTTTTTAAAGGCGTTCTACCGACTCAACCCCCTCAATACTTTCTAATTTGTTAATAAGATTTTCAAGGTGTACTTTATTTATAACAATCACAGAAATTATACCATCAAAAATACCGTTGTTAGATTTAATATTGATTGATGATATATTAACATTCATTTCGTTTGAAATAAGCTTGGTTATTTTATTAACAAGTCCGATTTGGTCAAACCCTTTAACGCTAAGAACGGCAGAGTATTTTAAGTTTTCTATAGTTGCCCATTCCGCTTTCATTATGCGGTATGCGTATCTAGATTGAAGTTGAATGGCATTGGGGCAATTTACATTATGAACCTTTATGCCTTCATTTATTGTGGTAAATCCAAAAATTTCATCGCCACTAATTGATGAACAACATTTAGCAAGTTTATAATCTAGAATTTGCTTATCATCACCAAATAAAATAGCAGGTTGACTATTGGCACGTTTTACAGTATCATTAGTTGTAACTATCTTATTATCTTTTTTCGATATTTTACTTTTAATAAGACCGTACCAGCCTTGATTTTTCGTGTTTACAAAAGATCGAATATGCTTATTGTTTAGATTTCCAACCCCAAAATTATAATACATATCAAGACTGCTTTTAAAATTGAAAAACTTCAACATTTCATTTTCAGTATTATGGTTGAAGTTTATTTTAATGTGTCTTAATTTTCTAAGTAACAATTCTTTACCCTCTTGACCTATTTTCTTCTTTTCTTCTTTTAAAGCATTTTTTATTTTTGATTTGGCTCTTGATGTTTTAACAAAACTCAGCCAATCTTCTTTTGGAGATTGCTTGTTGGAAGTTATTATTTCAACTTGATCACCGCTTTTAAGGATGTAGGAAAAAGGTACAAGCTTACCGTTAACTTTAGCACCTAAGCAGTGACTACCTACTTCAGTATGTATTTCATAAGCAAAATCAAGCGGGGTTGCATCTTTTGGTAAAGTTTTTAAATCACCATTTGGAGTAAAAATGAATATTTCTTCTGTAAAGAGATTCATTTTAAAATTATCTACAAAATCAATGGCGTTAGCATCTGGGTTTTCTAATAACTCTCTTATTCTGTTTATCCAATTATCGAGGTTAGATTCTTTTGATGAAGAGCCTTTATACTTCCAATGAGCGGCAAAACCTTTTTCAGCAATATCATCCATTCTTTCTGTCCGAATTTGCACCTCTACCCATTTACCATTAGGACCCATTACAGTAGTGTGTAAGGCTTCATACCCATTAGCTTTTGGTGTAGAAATCCAATCCCTCAGTCTATCGGGATTTGGCTTGTAAAAGTCCGTCACTATGGAATAAACCCTCCAGCAAATAGACTTTTCATTTTCCTGTGTTGCTTTCACAATAATTCTAATTGCAAACTTGTCAAACACTTCCTCAAATTCAACACCTTGTTTTAACATCTTATTTCGAATAGAATAGATGGATTTAGGTCGACCTTTTATCGTATAGGCAAAGTCTTGTTTATTGAGTTCTTCTTTAAGAGGAATAGTAAACTTATTTATATAGCGTACTCGTGATCTTTTACTTTCAGCTAGTTTTTCTGAAATAGCTTTGTAAATTTCTGATTTGGTATATTTCAAACCCAAATCTTCTAATTCTGTTTTTATAGCATACAAGCCTAAACGATGGGCAAGAGGAGCATATAAATACAGCGTTTCAGAGGCTATTTTCAATTGTTTATGCTTTGGCATTGAGGATAGGGTGCGCATATTATGCAATCTATCTGCCAATTTGATAAGAATAACCCTAACATCATCAGAAAGAGTTAGCAGCATTTTTCTAAAGTTTTCTGCCTGCATAGATACGTTCTGGTCGTATACATCAGAAATCTTTGTTAGACCATCTATAATTCTGGCAACTTTAGAGTCAAAAATACGTTCTATATCTTCTAGAGTATAGTCTGTATCTTCTACAACATCATGTAATAAAGCACATATAATAGAAGTCGTTCCTAGTCCTATATCTTTTGCAGCAATCCTGGCAACATCTATCGGATGATAAATGTACGGTTCGCCAGATTTCCTACGCATATCTTTGTGAGCTTCAACAGCAATGTTAAAAGCTTTACGAATACGCTTTTTATCTTCTTTAGTAGTTTTATCTCTACAATCTCTTAATAACCCTTTATATCTATTGAGGATTTCTTTTCTTTCTATGTCAAGATTAATAGATTGCAAATTTGGAGGAGCTTATTTTGTTGGTAAAACTTTTGTTCTAACTTCACCAAAACCAACTCTAACATTGTTTTTGATACTGTGAGCTTTCATTATCACGCTATCTCCATCGAGTATAAATTTTCGTTCACTACCATCAGGCATAGCTAAGGGTTTTGTACCTTTCCAAGATAGCTCAAGCATTGATCCGTATGCGCTTTCATCATTTCCAGAAATTGTACCAGACGCCATCATATCACCAGCATGAATATCGCAACCATTTACAGAATGGTGTGCTAATTGCTGATTCATATTCCAATACATGTATTTGTAGTTAGATTTTGATACAGTATGAGGAGGAAAATTATCTGATTCAATCTGAACTTCTAGATTAATGTCTATATTTTTATTACCAGAATACTTAAGGTAAGGAAGTACTTCAGGTTCTTGCACTTCACCTTGGCATCTAAACGGTTCAAGAGCATCAAGGGTAACTATCCATGGAGATATAGAAGATGCAAAGTTCTTAGCCAAAAACGGTCCTAATGGGACATATTCCCATTTTTGAATATCTCTTGCTGACCAATCATTAAAAATAACCATACCAAAAATATAGTCTTCAGCTTCATCTATAGAAATAGAATCACCTAAGGATTTACCTTGCCCAGTAATAAACGCCATTTCTAATTCGAAGTCGAGAAGTTTACAAGGTCCGAAAACAGGTGATGTTGCATCTAATGGTAGTTGTTGACCTTTAGGCCTATGAATATCTGTTCCTGACAAAACTATGGATGATGCACGACCGTGGTATCCAACAGGAATGTGTAGCCAATTAGGTAGTAGTGCATTATCGGGGTCTCTAAACATACAGCCTACATTATAAGCATGCTGTCTTGATGAATAAAAATCAGTGTAATCGCCTACTTTAACAGGCATACACATACTAACATCTTTAATGTCAAATAATGCTGAAGTGAATTTTTCTTTATTGCTTTCATCAGAAAAAATTTCAGAAATCCTATTTCTCACTGCTCGCCAATCTGATTTTTTTTGTTTTAAAAAATCATTTAAAAATGGCTTATTGAAAAAATTCTCTGAAATAATACCATCAAAGGCATCTAAATCATATAATGAGGATAAGTTTATTACCACATCTCCAATACGGCTGACAGCTAACTTTTCACTGTTAATAATTGCCATTCCGAAAGGAATATTTTGAATAGGGAAATCACTAGTGTTAGGGACTTCTATCCAGCTTGTTAATTTAGGATTATTAGCTTCAATCATTGCTTCTATTTTTTTCTTAAAGCAAAGATATATAAACAATTCAATTCATTTAGTAAGAAATCAAAAAGCTACTAACTATATTTGCACAATGAGAGGCCTCATAATTTTATTCTTAATATTCTATAATTTTTCCTTTGCACAAAAAGCAGATAGTACACGTGCATTTCATATTGCTCTAGGTACAGAGATTGTATTATATTCAACAACGATGTATGCTCTAAATGATTTATGGTATAAAGATTATCCTAAAAGTGAATTTCATTGGATAAATGATAATTCTAATTGGCTACAAATGGATAAAATAGGGCATGCAACTACGGCATATCAAGTTGGAATGTTAGGAAAAGATGTAATGCAATGGTCGGGTGTAACAGAGAAAAAAGCCTTATGGTATGGCGGTTTGTATGGAGCTTTTTTTCTTACTACCATTGAAACATTAGATGGTTTTTCAAAAGAGTGGGGGGCATCGTGGGGTGATTTAATTGCTAACACTTCTGGAACTCTTGTTTTTATTGGTCAGGAATTACTTTGGAATGAACAAAGAATACAAATGAAATATTCTTTTAAACCATCTAAATATGCAGATTACAGACCTGATTTATTAGGCTCTAATTTTTTACAACAAACTATAAAAGATTATAATGGTCAGGTATATTGGTTATCTTTTAATATCAATTCTTTCCATAAAACCTCTTTACCTGATTGGCTAAATATAGCATTTGGTTATGGGGCTGATGGTATGTATAATGGCTCACCATCTGAGCCTAACACCTATAGAGAATATTACGCCAGCTTAGATATAAATCTTAGGAAGATCAAAACAAAGAAAAAGTTTCTTCAAAAAACATTAAAAATATTTAGCTTCATAAAAGTTCCTTTGCCTGCTTTTAAACTATCAAAAAATAAGTTGCAGTTTTATCCTTTTCATTATGGACAATAATATTAGAATAGGTGATAAAATTAAATTTTTAGACTCTGAAGGTGGAGGAGAGGTTATCTCCATTTCGGGTAATCAATTTTTGATATCTACAGATGAGGGGTTTGAAGAATTTCATTCTTTACAATCTATTGTTAAGGTTGACATAGCTATTGAGAAAACTCTAAAAACAACTTATGTGCCAGTTGGGTTTAAAAAAATTACTAAAAAGCTAGAGAAAAACTCTATTTTTAAATCAAAGTCTCCACTAGTTTGGGAAATAGATATTCATATTGAAAATTTACTTGACAATTTTCATCACATGAGTAACCATGAAATAGTAAATTATCAGTTAGACAAGTGTGAAAATATAATTCATAAAGCGTTGAAATCTAAGATTCATAAACTAGTGATTATTCATGGAAAAGGGCAGGGAGTGTTAAGGAGGGAGGTGCATAATTTATTGTATTCTTTTCGACTCGATTTTAAAGACGCTGACTACATGAGATATTCTGGTGGCGCTACGGATGTATTTTTTAGATAAAAAAAAGGCAAACATATAATGCTTGCCTTTTAAATATATTGCTATTTGGGTTAGTTGTTTATCAACCTAAATTCTGTTCTTCTGTTTACCGAATGTTCTCTTTCTGTACAAGAAACACCATCAGAACATCTGTTTTTTAGTCTCTTTTCTCCATAGCCGTTTGCTACTAATAAACTTGAGTTAATTCCTCTTTCTTGAAGGTAATTAACCACAGCTTGGGCTCTTCTTTCAGAAAGTAATTGATTAGATTCGTCTGTCCCTCTGGAGTCAGTATGGGATGCTATTTCTAATTTAGCTGTTGGATTATTAGCTAGAACAGGCATCAGTTTTGTATCAATGATACTTTTAGCTTGATTAGTTAGAACGTAACTATTTAAATTCCAATTAATTGGTAGTGCTTGGTATTCGACTAGACTACAATCCACTTCTTTCCAACTAGTTAAACCGCCTTTTTCTTTCAACACTTCTCTAGTAACAGTGGTATATTCAGCAGGTACTACTTCTTCAATGGTTTTTGCATCTTCAATTCTAACATTTTTGGTTAATGTAGCATATTCAGCGGGTACAATTTCCTCAACAACTTTTGCAGCTTCTGTAATAACTTTCCTTGTATAAGTTGCTGTTTGTGAGTTAATAGGCTTTCTATTTACAATAGCATTTTTATCTAACTTTTTAATATTTACCATTTTAAATTCAGCAGGATATCCTTTGTAGCACCAAATTTTACAATCATCAGGATTGTTAGATTCACAATCTGGATTTGAATCTCCCATTTCCCATTGAGCATATTTTGGTTTAATCTCAATGGTTTCAACATCATTTTTAAATTTTGCTACTGTTGGAGTAAGTACAGAAGAGCCATCTTTCTTTACGTATTCGATAACTTCTTTTCCCCATTTAGCAGGAACAACTTTTAATTTTTTCTCTTCTGCTTTTACAAGAACTTTTTCGGTTCTTTTTTCAAATTTAGCAGGAATAGTTTTGATGATTTTGTAAGAGGGTTTAATTTGAATTTTTACCTCTTCATTGACGTATATGTCAGGAGTGGTACATCTTACATAACATTTACCTGGTTCTGGATTTTGTGGCAAGTCTTGAGCTATTAAAGCAAAAGAGCCGAATGCCATAAGGCATAGGAGTAGAGTTTTTTTCATGATTTTTATTATTTATTAAGGCTGTAAATATATAACAACTTAACTATTAATAAACCAAATCAATCATTTATTTGCTTCTTTAAGTACAACTTCTGATAACTGCTCTACACCAATATTTCCTTTTATTGCATTAACAAGAATTTTCTTCTCATTATCTAATAGGTAAACCTTTGGAGTTCCATTGATATCGTACAGTTGCTTAATGTAGGGGAAAGGGGTAACGTAAGGGTCATTTTGTCGATTGTATTCACCATCAACATAGGTTTTAAATTCAGCAACATTTGTCCAATCACCAATATCATATGTGTTGATGAAGTCAGTCCATTTGCCTCTATCAAGTTCAACACTAACAGCCACTACTTCTATACTAATGCCATCTTTTAACCATTGGTCATAGTTTTGCTTGATTACAGGGATTTCTTTCTTACAATGTCCGCAATCGGGGTCATAGAAAATCACCATTGTCAAATCTTTATCAATTTGATGTAAGTTGTGAATGACATCGGAAGAGTCTCTTAAAATCAAGTTAGGGGCTTTTGAACCAATCATTAATGGTTCAATCGTTTCTGCTCTATCTACAATCTTGAACATTTGAGTATCATCGACCCAAGTAACCTCATTTGTTTTGTAATATTTATTTACTAAATGAACAAAAACCTTTTCTAGGCCCATTATTTTAGATCGTTCATAATTAGATGTCAGATAAGAAACAACATATCTGAATACGACCGGATTTGCTCTTGATTTTTCAATCAAATAGTCGCATGATACAATAATAGAATCAGGCACTTTTGAAGTTAGGTTTTCAAGATAAGTATTAATCTTACTATGAAAAACAGGAGTTCTTATTAAGCGATCATCAGAAAAATCAAATGTGTCGAAGAAATGTGCTTTATAATATTTAAATTGAAAATCCTTATCTGGAGTGCCATCTTCTAAAAGTGGGGCATCTGGAATCTCTACCTCTTTACTTGCGTTCAATATTTTGCTGAATAAAATATCAGGGTTATTGGTTGTGAAATTCTCTTGAAAATCCATTACAATTTTACCCATTTCTTCAATTTGAATATCTATATTTTTTGCATCATTTTCATTAGCATTTTCTTTTGAGCCTTGTAATTCTTTCAGTGCTTTTTGTTTTTTGGAAATAAACTGCATATAACCATAAAACTTTTCATTTTCATATGAATTGCTAAATTTCATATTTCCAATTAAATCATCAATAGAAGTAGAAAATGAAAAACGTTCTTCTGTAACTACCATTTCAAAATAATTACCATCAGGTAATACAACCATATACATACCATGGTCAAGTGTGTCAGTTCCACTAAAAACAAATCTACCATCGTTGTCTATGTCTGCTGTATCCTTAGCGTATTGTTTATCACCATAATAATAAGCTAACATACAAGTAGTATCTTTTATTCCCTTTACTTGACCTTCAAATCGAAAGGTCTCTTGTGCAATAGAAATGTTACTCGTAATAATTGCTAAAAATAATAGGGCGCAAGACAAATTTTTTCTCATAATATTATAAAATTGAAGTTCAAAAATATAGAGTTATAACGAATTAAACTAATTTCTATTTTATAGATTTTTTATCTCCCTTCTTCTTTAGGTATCCATCTAAAAATACTGTGCCTATTATTATCACAGCTCCTAAATAGAAAGAGAAATTCATGTTTTCAGACTCACCAAACAATACTAATGCCAACAAAATACTGTATACCGGTTCAAGGTTAACAGCCATTATAACATTAAAAGGAGATAAAAACTTCATGACTTCTACACTCACGACAAAGGCAAAACTAGTACATATTCCGCCTAATATAATGAGGTAAAGCACATCAGTCCAATCGATAATTAAATCTTGAAATGTAAATGAATCTGAAAATAACATATATATACATACGAACAGGAAACCCCCTAACATCTCAATTGAAGTTATTTTTTCAGATTCAACTTTATCTACATATAAAGCATTTAAGATTGTAAATAAAGTAGCTAAGAAAGCAGCAATAATACCATATATATAACCTGTTAAATAGGAAAAGTCAGCATTCATTGCCATACCGATTGCTATTAGAACCAAAACACCTAAAATAATTTCTCTTAAATATATTTTCCTTCTAATAATTAGAGGCTCTAAGATTGAAGAAAATAGGGATGAAGTACCCATACAAACTACAGCAACAGAAACATTCGAAACTTTTATACTCTCAAAAAAAAATAACCAATGAGCAGCAACTATACATCCAATACCAAATATCTCTACAAAATGCTTCTTTGAAACTTTTAAAGAATCTGACTTAAAATAGATGTATGCAAACAAAAATAAAAAAGCAATTAACATTCGATACCAGACTAATATAGTAGAACCAGTGGTAATAAGTTTACCAAGCACACCTGTCAGCCCTAACAAAACTACTATAAGGTGCATCGTTAATAAACTATGCTTATGTATAAAGTTTCTCAAAATTGCCTAATTTTAGCCTGCAAATGAAATCGATTGTTTTTAATAATGCAAATACTATTATATGATATGTATCCTTTCACCAGCAAAATCTTTAGATTTTGATAATAAAGCACCTATAAAAAAACATAGCCAGTCTTCTTTTTTAAACGATAGTCAGAAAATAGTTGACAAACTAGCAGACTATTCACCTTCTGAAATTTCAGAATTAATGAATATCAGTGCCGATTTAGGTTTATTAAACGCTAATAGGTATCAAAATTGGAGTCTTCCGTTCAATATGAATAACGCTAAACAAGCCATTTATGCTTTTACTGGCGATGTTTATAAAGGTTTGGATGCTATTTCATTAACCGACGATTCTATCAGCTATGCTCAAAGTAATTTAAAATTATTATCAGGATTATATGGGGTTATTAAGCCATTGGATTTAATACAAGCATATAGACTTGAAATGGGCACCAAGATTAGTATTGGAGATAAACGTACTCTTTATGATTTTTGGTCCAACATTATTACTACAGAGTTAAATAAAGAATTAAGAGCTACTAATTCTAGCATATTATTAAACTTGGCATCTAATGAATACTCTAAGTCAATTGTTTTTAAAAATTTAAATGCTGAAGTTATATCTCCCGTATTTAAAGATTGGAAAAATGGAAAGTTTAAGATTATTAGTTTTTATGCCAAAAGAGCTAGGGGGCTTATGGCTCGATTCTTTTTAGAAAATCAAATAAGCAATGTTAAAGATTTGAAGGGTTTTCAAAGTGATGGCTATATATATAACGAAGAATTGTCGTCTGCAAACACTCCTGTTTTCACAAGAAATACCCAATGATATATATTTTTTCGACTTATTTTTTCTTTTTTTATATCAGAAAATTCGATATAAATTGATTTTTATCTGTTAATAACTTTTAAATTTAATCTAATTAGGATTGTATTTCTTCTATAGTTAATCCAATTTTCATCTTGATTTCAGATATATGTGAAATCAATTTTTTTATCAATCATAAGATAATAAAGGCGCTAATTGTATTATTTACACCTATTCGATGTAAAAATCTGATTATCAGAGCTTTGTGTTTTAATATTTATTATCCGCTTGATTAGATATGACTATTTTATAATTTTAATCTAGTAATTAATGAATTGATAAATTATTGACTAGAAGAGTCTTAAAAAAGTATATGAATTTAAAATCTAAAAGATTGGATTTAAATTGTCAATAATTTTTTTCTGAAAAATAATGAATAAACATCTAGTAGAATCATTTTTTTTATAAATTGAACCTCGATTATAAAACAAATTTTTAATTTAAAAACTTTAATTATGGCATTTTCGCATACAAATAGTAAAGGAACAACTTATTACCTTAACTCAAAAGACGTTACTTTAAAATCTACAGGAAGAGTACAAACTATCTATTATTTCTCAAAAGACGAGCGT
>TARA_Y100000385_G_scaffold285487_1_pt1 | contig 14381 bp, 8 predicted proteins | sample TARA_Y100000385 | Tara Oceans TARA_Y100000385 (sample SAMEA2620980) | marine metagenome | biome: marine biome (ENVO:00000447); feature: surface water layer (ENVO:00002042); material: "saline water (ENVO:00002010), including plankton (ENVO:xxxxxxxx)" | depth 5 m
AAACGGGGATTTCCAATTAGGTGTGACGCCTCTGCCTCTTGGGTATCTAATCGCGATCGGATGCTCCAATCCTTTCTGTGCGGTATACATAATATTTCTTAGCTCGACTTCGTTCCTAGGGGCCATTATGATAAGGTTTGGAATACACCTTAGGTAGGCCAAATCAAAAGCACCATGGTGCGTCGGGCCGTCTTCTCCAACCAATCCAGCACGATCGATACAAAAAACAACAGCTAAATTCTGAAGGGCAACATCATGAATTATTTGATCATAGGCGCGTTGTAAAAAAGTAGAGTAGATATTGCAAAAAGGTATAAGCCCTTGTGTAGCCATCCCCGCAGACATGGTCACCGCATGTTGCTCTGCAATTCCCACATCAAATGCGCGCTCAGGAAGTACGTCCATCATATATTTGAGAGAACTCCCAGTGGGCATCGCAGGCGTAATGCCTACAATATTTTTATTAGAATTTGCTAACTCCAAAAGAGTAAGGCCGAAAACATCTTGGTACTTAGGAGGAAGATCCTCATTGTTTTTAGTAAACACATCTCCTGTTTCAGCATCAAATTTTCCGGGGGCATGGTATTTAACTTGATCTTTTTCAGCCTGTCTCAGTCCTTTGCCTTTAGTGGTGATTATATGTAAGAATTTGGGACCTTCAATTGTTTTAAGGCGCTCTAACTCTTTAATGAGTGCAGTAATATCATGACCATCAATCGGCCCTGAATAGTTAAAATTTAGTGCTTCAAAAATATTATCTTGTTTTTGTGTACCTTTTTTTACATTGGTAAGATACTGCTTTAAGGCCCCCACACTTGGGTCAATTCCAATGGCATTGTCATTTAAAATGACCAATAAATTAGCTGAACTCACGCCTGCATGGTTTAAGCCCTCAAAAGCCATTCCGCTTGCAATGGAAGCGTCGCCAATAACGGCTATATGCTGTTTTTTCTCTTTTTTTAGTTGTGAAGCGATGGCCATACCCAAGGCCGCAGAGATAGAGGTTGAAGCATGCCCCGTCCCAAAAGTATCGTAAACACTTTCCTCGCGTTTCGGAAAGCCACTTAGGCCGTTAAACTGTCGGTTTGTATGGAATTTAGACTTGCGCCCCGTTAGTATTTTGTGGCCATAGGCTTGGTGGCCCACATCCCAGACCAATAAATCATCAGGTGTCGTATAGACATAATGCAAAGCAATCGTCAGCTCTACAACTCCAAGGCTGGCCCCTAAGTGTCCTTCTTTGCTTGCTACGACTTCAATTATGAACTGTCTTAGCTCTTTTGCTAACTGTGCTAGTTGACCTACAGCAAGTCGCCGTAGATCTTCTGTAGAATTGATATGTTTGAGTAAATTTTCCAATACACAACAAAAGTACAAGATTGAAATCGTATTTTTGACTTATGGATGCTATTTTTGATGATGAATATTTTATGAAGAAAGCGCTTCAAGAAGCAGAGGTCGCTTTTGACAAAGGGGAGGTTCCCGTAGGCGCTATCATTGTAGTTGACAATAGAATTATAGCTAGAGCCCATAACCTTACAGAGCTTTTAAATGACGTAACTGCCCATGCAGAAATGCAGGCCATCACAGCTGCTGCTAATTTTTTAGGCGGAAAATTTTTACACAAATGTACGTTGTATGTCACCCTAGAGCCTTGTCAAATGTGCGCGGGTGCTTTGTACTGGAGTCAAATATCTACGCTTGTATACGGCGCTAAAGATGTCCAAAGAGGCTACTGTGCTATAGGTGCTAGGCTACACCCTAAAACTACAGTCCGAGGTGGGGTCTTGGAAAATGAAGCTTCGCAACTTTTGAAGCGTTTCTTTGCTGAGAAGCGAACGATGAATTAGACTTTAAGTGTCTTTGGAGTCATTAAACTCTCGCATTTTGTCTAAATTTTCGGTGGTGAGCATATAGTCTCCTATCTTTTTATCCTTCCAGCGGTAATATGAAAACAAAGGGAATACAACTACAACCAATCCGATTACACCAAAGCCAATAAGCTTATTTGAGATGTCATTTTCTCTTTCCTTTTCTAGAAGGTCAACGGCACTGCTGTCAGGAATTGAAAGGCCTAAAAAAATACTCGTAAGCGTAGCAATAAATAAAATCCAAATTAAGTATTTCATTTCGTAATTGATTTTAGAGCTTCAGCTTCAAGCGTAATTCATTTAATTGAATCTCGTCAATTGAGGAGGGTGCATCAATCATGACGTCTCTTCCTGAATTATTTTTTGGAAAGGCGATAAAATCTCGGATGGTCTCTTGTCCCCCTAAGATAGCCACCAACCGGTCCAGTCCAAAGGCTAAGCCCCCATGCGGAGGCGCGCCATATTCAAAAGCATTCATCAAAAACCCAAATTGTTTATTTGCTTGTTCTGGAGTAAATCCTAAGTGATCAAACATCAAAGCTTGGGTGGCTTTGTCGTGGATTCGAATAGAACCGCCTCCAATTTCATTTCCGTTCAACACCAAATCGTAAGCATTTGCTTTGACTGCACCTGGATCGCTGTCTAATAATTTGATCTGGCCGGGTTTTGGTGCGGTAAATGGGTGGTGCATTGCATGGTAGCGATTGGTCTCTGAATCCCATTCAAGTAAGGGAAAGTCAGTCACCCAAAGCGGAGCAAACTCTTTAGGATTTCGAAGGCCTAAGCGTTCTGCAAGTTCCATACGCAACGCACTTAATTGAGCTCTAACGGAGTTGGTAGGCCCAGAAAGTATACAAACGAGATCACCAGCTTTTGCCCCAGTGAGCTGTGCCCATTGTTTTAAATCTTCCTGATCGTAAAACTTGTCAACGGAGGATTTATAGCTGCCGTCTTCATTGCATCTTGAATAAACCATCCCTAAGGCGCCTATTTGTGGGCGTTTTAACCATGAAATAATGCCATCAATTTCTTTGCGACTAAAGCTGTTTCCACCAGGAACCGCAATTCCAACCACCAATTCTGCCGCGTTAAAAACACCAAAATCTTTATGTTGAGTCGCCGCATTTAATTCCCCAAATTTCATCCCAAACCTGATGTCTGGCTTGTCATTTCCATAGGTTTTAAGTGCAGTGTCATAGGTCATTCTTGGAAAAGAATTTAGTTCTTTTCCATGGATTGATTTTATAAGATGACGGGTAAGTCCTTCAAAAACAGAGAGGATGTCTTCTTGTTCTACAAAAGCCATTTCACAATCTATTTGTGTGAATTCAGGTTGCCTATCCGCTCTTAAATCTTCATCTCTAAAACACTTAACAATTTGAAAGTATTTATCCATACCACCAACCATTAGTAGTTGTTTGAATGTTTGAGGGGATTGCGGAAGGGCATAAAACTGACCTTCATTCATTCGACTTGGCACTACAAAATCTCGAGCGCCTTCTGGGGTCGACTTGATCAGATAAGGGGTTTCCACTTCAATAAAGTCTTGAGAAGAAAGGTAGGATCGAACTTCTTGTGTTACCTTATGTCTGAAAATTAAATTGTCTTTAACTGGATTTCTTCGGAGGTCTAAATAGCGGTATTTCATTCGTAGCTCTTCCCCGCCATCGGTTTGGTCCTCAATCGTAAAAGGGGGTACTTTAGCCGCATTTAAAACAGTTAATTTTGACACAAGAATTTCAATATCACCGGTCTCTAAGTTAGGGTTTTTAGAGGCCCGTTCAATGACGGTACCACTAATTTGAATGACAAACTCCCGCCCTAAGCCCTTGGCCACGGCCATCATTGCTTCTGTGCTGCGTTCTGCATCAAAAATAAGCTGAGTAATCCCGTAACGATCTCTTAAATCCACCCAGATAACAAACCCTTTGTTACGCGATTTTTGCACCCACCCTGAAAGTGTTACTTCCACGTTGATGTGTGAGGCTCTTAATTGACCACAATGATGACTTCTGTACATAAGACTAAATTAGTTCAGCAAATTTAACATTTAAAAAATGAAAACCAATAGCCTTAGGAAGCGAGTTTTACCTTTTTTGTTTTCAATTTATTTATCAAGTAAAATAAAATAGGAACAATTACCAGAGTTAAAAAGGTTGCAAATGAGAGCCCAAACACTATGGCCCATCCCATAGGCCCCCAGAAAGCAACATTTTCACCACCGATGTAAAAGTTGGGGTCCAGTTCTGTTATTAACGTTCTAAAGTTAATATTGATTCCAAGTGCCAAGGGTAGAAGTCCTAAAATAGTTGTTATTGCTGTCAATAATACGGGTCTTAAACGGGTTTTACCGCCCTCAATTACACATATAACAAGTAATTCTGCTGTTAGTTTTTCGTTTAGCTCTAGCCCTAATTCGCGACGTTTCCGAATGATGGTAAGATTAATATAATCTATTAAAACGATCGCATTATTAACGACAATACCTGCCAGGGAAATGATGCCAATCATGGTCATAAGAACCACAAAATCCATTCTAAAAATCAAGAGTCCAAACAAGACACCGATGAGGCTGAGGAACACTGAAATGGAAATGATAACAGGTGTAGTGGCCGAGTTAAATTGTGCGACTAAAATTAGGAAAATTAATAGCACTGCAATTAAAAGAGCTTTGCTAAGAAACGCCATTTCTTTGGCCTGTTCTTCTTGTTCTCCAGTAAAACTGATTTTAATATTTTTTGGAGCCTCAAACTTTTCAGTTCGTTCACGGATTTTATCGTTTACTTCTGTTGGGTTATAGTCATTTAATACATTTGAATATACCGTAACGACTCTGTCTAGATTAATGCGCTTAATAGCACTAAAGGCTGAGGTGTTTTCAGCCCTAGCAACTGCAGAAATAGGCACTTGCTTTATTAGCCCACTGCTTTGATTTCTAAAAGTTATTTTTTGATTTAATAAGGCCGATTTACTGTACCGCATTTTGTCTTTTAATCGTAGGTTTATAGGGTAGTCGTCCTCTCTGTCTTTGTAAGTTGAAATTTCTTTTCCATACAAAGCGGTTCTTAAATTCAATCCGACTTGACCTGTTGAAATACCAAGTCGTCTCGCTTTTTGTCGGTCTACAGAAATTATGAGTTCTGGCTTACCTTGGTCAATGTCTAATTTCAACTCTTCAATTCCAGCAATATTAGATTTTTGTATAAACGATTTTAAGGCATTGGCTGTTTCCAAAATTTGGGTATAATCATCCCCTTTAACTTCAATATTTATGGGCGGCCCCGTGGGTGGCCCGTCCTTAGGCTTGTCAACTACAATACTGACCCCAGGGTAGTCTTGTAATAGTTCACGAACTTCCATGAGTACTGTCTCCGTACTGATGCCTTGTCTGTCTTGAAATTTTACAAAATCAATTGTTATCCGCGCTTTATTAGGAGTTTTACCACCTTCTTGTCCCCGACTAGGGTCTGCAGTGCCTTCTCCTACCTGGCCTATCACAGAAGTGACTAAAAAATTCTCCCCATTGACTTCATACTTTTTAAGGTAGGCTTCAATATCTTTTTCAATTTCCATTGAAACAGCATTGGTCTCCTCGATATCAGTTCCAATGGGATACTCAACATATACAAAGACTTGCTTTGCTTCTGTATTTGGAAAAAACAAGGTCTTAGGCGGAAATGTAAACATTAAAAATAACGCAATAAATAATAATCCAAACGTTCCCGCCAGTAAAGCTAGAGGCTTTTTCCCTTTCAAGGCATAGTTTAAAAAACGCTCATAGCTGTTTTCTAATTTTGTGATAAAAGTGACTTTTGAAACGTTTTTAGGCACCACTTTCATATAGACTGAAATCAACATTGGATTGATAACTAAGGCTACAAAAAGAGAAGAACTCAACACAATAATTAAGGTGATTGGGAGCCATTTCATAAATTCACCCATAATACCTTCCCATAAAATTAATGGAAAAAAGGCTGCTAAGGTGGTAGCAGTTGATGCAATTATTGGCATCGCAACCTCTCCAACACCAAGTTTTGCGGCCTGTATTCTTGGGTAGCCTTCACCCATTAGTCGATAGACGTTTTCAACCACAACAATCCCATTGTCAACCAGCATTCCCAAAGCGATCACCAGAGAAAACAACACCATTGTGTTTAGGGTCACTCCCATAAAACCCAAAATAGTAAACGATAAAAACATAGATAAAGGAATGGCGATTCCAACGAATAAAGCATTGCGAAATCCTAGAAAAAAGTACAGAACTGAAACCACCAATATAATGCCTAAAACAATGCTATTTTCAAGGTCAGAAACCATGGTACGAGTTTCATTTGATTGGTCATTTGTTTTAGAAATTATAAGATTTTTGGGAAAGATGTCTTTTTGTCCAGCTGCAATAATAGCATCAATTTTAGCCGAGGCTTTTAAAAGGTTTTGACCTCCTCTTTTTTTTACGTCCAGCATGACTACAGGCTGCATATATTCCCTTGCAAAACTCTGTTTCTCTTGTGCTTTGAAGTTAATATCTGCAATATCTCTAAGGTAAACAATATTCCCTTTTTCTCGCTTTACAATAATATCCCTAAGGCTTAAAGGATCCTGGAATTCCCCGCTTACTCGAACCGTTCTTCGAATGCCATTTTCTAGGATATCACCCCCAGAAACACTCATGTTTTCAAATGCAACAGCATTTTCTATATCGTTAAAGCTAACCATGGAAGCTTCCATTTTATACAAGTCTACCGCTATCTCTAGTTCTTTTTCCTCAACACCTCTAATATCTACTGCAGAAATTTCAGGAAGCTCCTCAATTTCATCCTCTAAATATTCTGCATATTTCTTTAACTGGCCCATAGAAAATTCGCCAGATAAATTAATATTCATGATCGGAATACGTTCACTGAAATTCATTTCAGTTACGCTGGGCTCTAAGGGTAAATCTTTTGGAAAATCAGGATCTGCCATGGCGACATCCACCTTGTCTTTCACTTTTTGAAGTGCTTCTGCTGGGGTGTAATCAAAGTTAAACTTAACCACAATACTAGAGTAGCCTTGGATGGAGTTAGAGGTGATTTTATCAACCCCTGTTATTGAATTTATTTCTTTTTCTAAGCGTTTGGTGATTAGCTTTTCAACATCCAAAGCTGAATTCCCTGGGTAGGGTGTTGCTACGTAAATTTGAGGAATAACAATTTCAGGAAAGTTTTCTCTTGGCATTCCTGTATAGGAAAGCAGTCCTCCCAAAATAATAATAAAGGTAATGACGCTTACGGTCATTCGGTTAGAAATCGCCCAAGAAGAAATCTTGAATTCTTTTATTTTGTTTGAGTTCATAAGTTCTTAGTCTGCAAGTTTTACAAGGTCATCATTTTTAACAAGTCGCGCTCCCTTATCAACTAAAATAGATGTATTATTTAGTCCTTCAGAAATAAACGAAAAGTTATTATAAGACTTGGCTGCTGTAACATAGGTTTTTACTACTGTATAGTTTTCCGCATTGGCTTCAAGGGTATAGACAAATTTTTTGGCATTGCGGTCTTTTTGAATCAGCTTTGAAGGAATAACAATCCCAAAACCATTAAAGTCATTGATTTTAATATCGGCCAGTAGGTTTGCTTTCAGTTCATTTTGTTTGTTTGTTATATCGATACGTGTTTTGAAACTGCGGTTACTTGGATTGATGAAGTTTCCAACTTGGGATATGGGCGCCTCAATAGATTTATTAACAGAGCTAAAGCTTAACAAGGTATTAGTGCCTTTGGAAACGGCACTTAAATAGGTTTCTGTGATTTCACTTTCCACATATACAGTGTCGAGATTTACGAGTCTTAAAAAAGGGGCTTGGGGTGAGGTTAATTCCCCTGTTTTTGCGAACACTTGATCAATGATTCCAGAAAAGGGCGCAATGATCTTCATTTTTCGAGCCTGAGATTTTAAACTTTTCAAGCTATTTTCAAGGCCTTCTTTTTCTGCTTTTAACTGCAGAAATTGGATTTCACTTCCTATTTTTTGACCCCAAAGCCTGGCTTGTCGCTCATAGGTAGTCGTTGCTAAATCGAGTTGTGTTTTCAACTGCAAAACAGAATTGTCAATCACATCGCTATTTAGAGTAGCCAATACCTGTCCTTTGGAAACACGCTGGCCTTCTTTGATCAAAATAGCTGTGATTGTGCCGCCCATTTCAGCGCGTAATTCGATGGTCTTATCTGCTTTCACCACGCCCTGCACTTCTATATAGTGGTTAAATTCTTGTTCTGTGGCCTCAAATGAAGTGACCGTCATGAGTTGTTTTAGGGTGTCTAAAGCTGAAATTGCAGTTTCAACAGATCTTAACTCTTCACTAATCTCATCTAGTTGGTCAATGAGTGCCGATTTTTTTGTTTTCAAATCAATGAGCGACTTCGATTCTTTGGCGGTAGTGTTGCAAGATAGAAGGAAGGCTAAAATGCCTATAAACTGCAGGGATTTTATCGGGGTTGTATACTGGTTGTATTTCATTATTTAGTTGTTTGCGGGCGTATTTATTAGAGTTTCTAGGTCGATTCGTTTTAACAATATATTTAGCATGGATTGTAAGTAGTCTTGTTGGGCGATATACATTTGTCTTTGCGCTTGAGACAAGTCAAAACTAGTAGCCAAGCCTTCGAAAAACTTGAGCTCATTTTTAGTGGCTATTTTTGTTGAAAGCTCAAGGGCATTTTTTTTAATTTCATAATCTTCTACGGCAAACTCATAATTGCTTTTTGCAGCATTAATTTCTAGTTTTATTTTCTCAGTCGTTTCTTTTAAGTTTGACTTTGACTTCTCTAAATTTAGTCGTGCTCTTTGCGTAGCGGCCCCTCTTTTAAAGGAGCTAAAAATAGGGATGTCTATGCTTACCCCAAAGAGGGAGGCACCAAACCATTTTTGAGAGTTTTCTGAAAATGAAAAGCGCTCATTATTTCCGGCATAGCTGCCGTTAATAAAGGCATTCAAGGTTGGCAGGGCTTTACTTTTTTCTAATTTCAACAAGAGCTCATCTGACCTCACGGAATTGGACGCAATTTTAAAATCAATTACTTTTTCGACTTCAATTTCAGAATTTTCAGCCAATAAACGAGCGTAGAGGTACGCCAAGTCCTGCAAGTTGTCCTTTAGTTGGGTATTTGTGTTTATGTCTAACCCTAGGGTGTTGTTAAACAGTTGATACGCAATGGTCTTTAGGCGCAAGGTGTAGCGTTGATTGCTTTTTAAGCCAGCCAAGGTGAGCTGCAGCTGCTGAAGACTTTCTTCTTCAACAAGACCGTTTTCATAGACTTTTGAAAGCTCCCAAACAGTTTTTTCCAAAAGGGCAATATTTGAATTTACAATTCTCAAATTCTCTTCTGCTAACAATACGTTTCCATAGGCGTAAGTAACAATTTTACGGACCTCAGCAATAGTCTTCTCTTTTGAGTTTTTAGAGATTTCAAGAAACACCTTAGCGGCTTGAAGGGCTATTAAATAGGAGCCATCAAACAGCTTTTGAGTAAGGGTTAGCGTTCCATTCATGGTTTGTTTTGTGCCAAAAGAAATTTCTTCAAATTGCCCAGCTGTCCCCCCAAAAAATTCAGAAGGAATAAGTGAAACTTGTTGTTTTAGCCAGTTGTTGTAGCTAATATTTGCATTGATCTGAGGCAAACCTGCAGCGGTGGTTTCTCTTTTTGTTTGTGCAGCGATTTTCACGTCACGTTCGGCATTTTTTATGTTCGGATTGTTTACAAGCGCAAAGTCAATGGCCTCTTTTAAGCTAAACGCTTGCGAATTATCTTGTGCAAATGTGGCGGAGGCACAAAACCAAAAAATTATAAATTTATAAAGCATTTTTAGAGATGGGGGGGGTTAAATAGTTGTTTAATAAATTTAGGCCTTTACTAGTGACAATAGCACGTAAGTGGTATTCTAGATAGCTTTCAAAAACATAGTTTTTATCAAAGATTACATCAGGAAAAACCTTAATATCCCGAATTCCGTTCATTCCACTGAAATACATTCTAGAGATAAACTCTAAATCAATATCTGATCTAAATAAATGCGTGTCAACACCCATTTTAAGACTGTCTTTAACACAAGAATGCATTTTTTCAAACTGCTTAATTTTCAATAAATCATAGATTTTAGGGTAATACTTTTTGAGTTGATATTGAGGAGAAACCTTTTCGTTTTTCAGATAATTCATGACAAACATCTTAATTTCATAGAGTTCTTGAATGGGGTTTGTTGAGGTTTCATTTATTTTGTCGATTCCCTTGTAAATCTCATTTAGTGTAGAAAAAGTTACAACCTCTACTAGCTCAGTTTTATTTGAAAAATGAGTGTAAATGGTTTTCTTAGAAATTCCCATTGCATTGGCAATGTCATCCATTGTGATGCTCTTAAACCCTAAGGTTAAAAACAGTTCTTCTGATTTTCTTATAATTTTTTCTTTCATAAAGGATTGCAAACATACAACAGGAAACTTTAAAAACAGTTATAGTTTCCTTGGTTTTACATATTTTTAACACTCATTAGTTTATAATTCTAAAAATAGTTGGTATAATTCTCTTATTTTTGCAAAATGAAAGTGATTGAAATCTACCAAAAACAGTTTTTAGATTTTTTAGCCGCATACAATGTGGCAAGGCAGCCTAAAAATCTTTACCAGCCCATAGAGTACATACTTAAGCTGGGCGGTAAACGCTTGCGCCCTGTATTAACTCTAATGACTGCAGATTGTTTTGGTGGCGAGGTTAACAAAGCACTAAATGCGGCCTTGGCTGTTGAGGTCTTTCATAATTTCTCCTTAATTCACGATGATATAATGGACGATGCTCCTTTGCGGCGTGGCCAGGAAACCGTCCATGAAAAATGGGACCTAAACACTGGGATACTTTCGGGTGATGCCATGCTTATTAGAGCCTATCAGCTTTTTGAAAATTACCCCCCAAAAACATTCAGAGAACTAGCTAAGCTATTTAGCAAAACAGCTCTAGAGGTTTGCGAAGGCCAGCAGTACGATATTGATTTTGAGACGCGCATAGAGGTTTCAATTCCAGAATATTTAAAAATGATTGAATACAAAACAGCTGTTTTGGTAGGCGCTGCTATGAAAATGGGAGCTATCGTAGCTAATGCCTCTACTGAAGATCAAGACCGTTGCTATGCATTTGGAAAAAACTTAGGAATAGCATTTCAACTTCAGGATGATTATTTAGATGCCTTCGGAAATCCTGAAACATTTGGAAAACAAGTTGGCGGCGACATCTTAGAAAACAAAAAAACCTACCTGTTTTTAAAGGCAATTGAGAATGGCTCACCGGATATTGTTGATGAGTTAACTCAGCTTTACCAAAACAATGCTATAAACCCTGAAAATAAAGTTTCTAAAACACTAAAATTATTTGTGCGTTCGGAAGCCCATAACGCCACTAAAGAGGCTATTTCATTTTATACTAAAGCTGCTTTCGATATTTTAGAAACGATAAATATATCCAGCAAGAATAAACAGATACTGAAAGGCTTTGGGACTGAACTTATGACTAGAGACGTGTAGTAGTGGGTAATTTACCGAAAATCACCGCTTCTGCAAATAGTAAAACTACCACACTTTTCAATGCTTAAACCCACGGTACAATTAATCAAAAGTTAAGATTATAGCATTGCCTTAAAAATTCTTCATATTTATCGTATTTTCTCTTAGCTATTTTGTGAAAAATCGTATTTTTGTCTATATTTTCTATTTAAAAATAGAATTGTCAATTCATGGATAAGTATTCTTTTTTAAACGCCGCGCATACTGCTTATTTTGCGGATATGTACGAACAGTATCAGCAAGACCCTGATAGTGTAGAACCCAGCTGGAAAGCTTTCTTTCAAGGATATGACTTCGGAAGCGAAAGTTACGGCGCTTCAGGTGAAATAATTGAAGGGGTTAGCACTCAAATTCCAGAACATCTACAAAAAGAATTTCAAGTTATAAAATTAATTGATGGCTACCGTACACGTGGACATTTGTTTACCAAAACAAATCCTGTTCGAGACCGACGCAAATACCAGCCCACGCTTGAGCTTGCTAATTTTGGATTGTCTTCTTCTGATTTAGATACTGTATTTAACGCTGGTGAAGTCATTGGAATAGGCCCACAAAGCTTGCGAATTATCATACACCATCTAGAAGCCATTTACTGCGATGCGATTGGTGTTGAATATATGTATATTCGAAAACCGCTCGAGCGCCAATGGATACAAGACAAGCTCAACAAAAACGATAATCACGGGAGTTTTAGTGCAGATGAAAAAAAACATATCCTCAAAAAATTGAACGATGCTGTGTCGTTTGAAACTTTTTTACATACAAAGTATGTGGGTCAAAAACGATTTTCTTTAGAAGGTAATGAGTCTTTAATCCCAGCTGTAGATGCACTTATTGAAAAAGCATCTTCTTACGGAGTAAAAGAATTTGTGATGGGGATGGCACACAGAGGACGCCTAAGTACATTGACCAATATATTTGGCAAATCTGCTAGTGATATATTTAGTGAATTTGATGGAAAAGATTATGAAGAAGAGGTCTTTGATGGGGACGTAAAATACCATCTAGGCTGGACCAGTGACCGACTGACTGATAATGGAAACCGCATTAATTTAAGTATAGCACCAAACCCTTCTCACCTTGAAACTGTAGGCGCTGTAGTTGAAGGGATTACACGCGCCAAGCAAGATAAAATCCAGCCAGAAGACCCGAGTAAAGTACTGCCAATAGTGGTGCATGGAGATGCTGCAATAGCAGGGCAAGGTCTAGTGTATGAGGTCGTTCAAATGGCACAACTGGAAGGCTATAAGACCAATGGAACCATTCATATTGTGGTCAACAATCAAATTGGATTTACAACTAATTACCTAGATGCGCGCTCTTCAACCTATTGTACGGATGTGGCTAAGGTTACGCTTTCACCTGTATTGCACGTCAATGCTGACGATGTTGAGGCCGTAGTGCACTCCATTATTTTTGCTCTAGATTTTAGGATGCAGTTTAAGCGCGATGTCTTTATAGATCTGTTGGGCTATAGAAAGTATGGCCATAACGAAGGGGATGAACCGCGCTTTACACAACCAAAGTTATACAAAGCCATTGCAAAGCATAACAACCCTAGAGATATTTATGCGCAAAAATTAATAGCTGAAGGGGTTATAGACGCTCCCTATGTTTCTAAGCTTGAAAAGGCGTACAAAGCCTCTTTAGAAAATGAATTGCAAACCTCTAGAAAAGAAGATAAAACTGTCATAACGCCCTTTATGCAAAAAGCCTGGAAAAAATTTCCAAAGGCCAAAGCTAAGAAAATGAAACTGCCAGTAGATACCAGCTATCCGAAAGAAAAATTAGAAGCGATTAGTAAGGTCATCTCGACACTCCCAAAAGATAAAAAATTTATACGTAAGATTTCACGCCTTATTGAAGCGCGTAAGCAAATGTTTGACACGGATAAGCTTGATTGGTCAATGGCAGAACATTTAGCCTTTGGATCTCTTTTAGAGGAAGGCTTTAATGTTCGAATTTCAGGACAAGATGTGGAGCGAGGAACTTTCTCACACCGTCATGCCGTCGTTAAAGTTGAAGACAGCGAAGAAGAAGTCATTCTTCTAAAAAACATAAGTCCAAATCAAGGCGATTTTAATATCTATAATTCCTTACTGTCCGAATACGGAGTCCTAGGCTTTGATTATGGCTATGCCATGGCAAGCCCTAACACTCTAACAATATGGGAAGCTCAGTTTGGAGATTTTAGTAACGGCGCGCAAATCATGGTCGACCAGTATATCTCTTGTGGAGAAGATAAGTGGAAAACGCCTAATGGAATTGTGATGTTGTTGCCTCATGGCTATGAAGGGCAAGGGGCAGAGCATTCTTCTGGACGAATGGAACGCTACTTACAACTGTGTGGAAAAGACAATATGTTTATCGCCGATTGTACCACGCCTGCAAATATGTTTCATTTATTAAGACGTCAACTAAAAGCGGGGTACAGAAAACCCTTAATTGTATTTACGCCTAAAAGTTTACTGCGGCACCCAAAAGTAGTCTCTAGCGTTGAAGCGTTTGCAAGTGGAAGTTTCCAAATGCTTATTGATGACACCCAGGCTAAATCGGCTGCCGTTAAAACCTTAGTTTTTGTAACGGGTAAGTTCTATTACGATTTGTTAGAGGTCCAAGAGGCTTTGGGTCGAACAGACATTGCTTTGGTTCGTATCGAACAGCTGTTCCCATTGCCTGAAACTGAAATTGAAGCTATTTTATATAAATACAAGAAAGCAGATGATGTTGTTTGGGCACAAGAAGAGCCTAGAAATATGGGAGCCTATGCCCATATTCTAATGCATTTAGAGGCTGCAAAAAACTGGCGTGTTGCATCCAGAAGAAGTTACAGTGCCCCTGCCGCAGGAAGTGCCACACGCTCCAAAAAGAGGCATCAAGAAATTATAAACTTTGTTTTTGATAAAACAAAAGACAACCAA
>TARA_Y100000385_G_scaffold99193_1_pt1 | contig 14375 bp, 13 predicted proteins | sample TARA_Y100000385 | Tara Oceans TARA_Y100000385 (sample SAMEA2620980) | marine metagenome | biome: marine biome (ENVO:00000447); feature: surface water layer (ENVO:00002042); material: "saline water (ENVO:00002010), including plankton (ENVO:xxxxxxxx)" | depth 5 m
TTGTCCATTTATAATATTTTTAACAGCTATTTCTACTTTTTTTCCATTCATTGTATAAGGTATCTCTTTTACAGGTATAATAAATGATGGTACGTGTTTTGGAGAACAATAATTCTTAATTTTTAATTTTATTTTTTTTTCTATACTAGCATTATACTTAAAACCTATCTCGAATACAATAAATAATATAATTCTTTCATCATTATCTATACTTTGCCCAACTACTAAAGAATCTTTTATAAATGATATATTACTTAATGATTGATAAATTTCTGCTGTACCTATTCTTACTCCTCCTGGATTTAAAGTAGCATCTGATCTACCATGAATTTTAACTCCATAATTTTTATTTATTTCTATGAAATCTCCATGCTGCCACTTGCTACCATAACTTTTAAAGTAAGCATTATTATATTGATTATTATTTTTATCGTTCCAGAAATAAATAGGCATTGAGGGAAAGGCTTTATCACAAACCAACTCCCCTTTTTTATTGAAATTATGCCTGCCTTTTTTATCATAACTTTTTACACTCATTCCTAACCCAATACACTGCAATTCCCCTCTTACTACTGGAAGGTTTGGATTTCCTAGTGCAAAACATGAAATAATATCAGTTCCACCTGAAATTGATGATAATTGAACATTATCTTTCCAATTTTTATAAACATAATCAAAACAAATATCATCTAGAGGTGAACCAGTTGATAATATTAACCTTAAATTTTTAAAAGAAAGATTATTTTTAGGAATTACCTTAGAATCTTTTAAATAAGAAATATATTTAGCACTTGTACCAAATACAGAGACATTAATACTATCCATTTTTTCTAATAAACTGCTATTATCTGGATAAAACGGACTTCCTTCATAAAGTATTAAAGTTGAACCAAATGCCAAGGAGCTTACAAGCCAATTCCACATCATCCACCCACAAGTTGTATAGTAAAAAATATTATCATTTTTTCTCAAATCAACATGATATTTTAATTCTTTCATATGCTGGATTAATGTTCCACCAGAAGAATGGACAATACTTTTAGGTTTACCAGTAGTTCCAGAAGAATACATTATATACAAAGGATGATCAAATGGTAATTGATTATAAATTAATTCATCAGAATTATTACTTAACAATTTTTTCCAATAAATGAAGGAATTATCAATTTTTATATTTTTAATATAATCTACTACTACTATATGCTCAATTGATTTAATCGATTTAGCTATTGATGATACCTTATTCATTATATTAAAAATTTTACCTTTAAATGAATAACCATTAGTAAATATTAATAATTTTGGTTTTACTTGATTAAATCTATCCAAAATACCTTTTATACCAAACTCAGGAGAACAAGAGGTCCAAATTGCCCCAATACTTGCTGAAGCTAACATTGCAATAATTGTTTCAAATATATTTGGCATGACAGCACAAACTCTATCACCTTTATTTATTCCCATTTCTTTAAAAGAATATGCAACTTTACTTACTTGCTTATGTAAATCCTGGTAAGTAATTTCTTTGTAGTCACCTGTTTCATTGTAAAATTTCAATGCTATTGAATTACTATTTTTAAATCTTAATAAATTTTCGGTAAAATTCAATCTTGAACCTGAAAACCAAAGCGCACCAGGCATTTTATTTTCGCTATCAACAATAGTATTAAAATTTTTAGAATGAATAATATCTAAATCAAACCATAACATTTTCCAAAACAAATCAATATTATTAATTGACCATTTATATAAATCAGGATAAGATTTTAAATTTAAACTATATTTTTTATTAATTTTATTTTGAAGATTGGATATATAAGATTTTTTAATCCTATCTTTATTAGGCATCCACAGCACATCAGCCATTAATATTTTTCCATTTTAAAATAAAATGCCATGCTTTTTCTACTTCATTATTATCTAACATAACTGATATTTTTTTTACAAGTTCTTCAAAATTTATTGGAATATTTATATCAATTACTTCTGGGGTTTCAATCACAGATGCTAATTTTCCTAATTGATTACCCGTTAATTTACTATCTAAAAATTCTAAAGGAATAGCATCAAAACCTATTCCAATTCCTCTTGGTTTAGATAGACTAAATAATGATTTTTTAACTTCAGTATACCAGCCTCCTCCATTTCTTCCTACCTGATTTATCTTGAATGGATTTATACTGCCATCATTGTCAAATAAATTTTCATCGATATGGAAAAAAACAACTTCTCCTAAAATTAAATTCCCACTACCAGGTTTTCCACCAAGATCAATAATTTTAATTAACTTACATTCCATAATAAAAGGAGATTCTTTAACACCTGGAGTTAAAATGATTTTAGAATTATACTTACTTAGACCTGACTTACTAAATTCATCAACGTTTTTATCAAATTCGCAGGAGGCAAGACTTGTTTGATAAACTAAATCAGAAGTAACAACTGAGACCGTAAACTCTTTAGTAGATTTAATATTAATCAAAGTATCTTTTGGTAAACCAGTTCTACCACTTAGAGCTGGCGAAAAACCAATTATTGGAGGATTTGCTCCAAAAGCGTTAAAGAATGAAAAAGGTGCTAAATTACAATTATTATCTAGGTCTCTTGAACCAACCAATGCTATCGGTCTTGGAGATACTCCTGAAATTAAGAGATGATAATTCTCTTTTACATTATTAGAATTAGGGTTTATTTTTTTATGATTCATATTTTTTTAATATTTTAACAAAGAATTTAACTTCATCTATTGTTCCTACAGATACTCTAACACAATTATCTAGACCAAACCCTTTCAAGGATCTTAATATAACTCCATTTTTTAACATAAATTCTATAAATGAATGGGCCTCATTATAATTATTAAAAATTAAAGTTATAAAATTAGCTGAGGAATCAATGTACTTCAAATTAATCAAATCAAATTCTTCTTTTAATATTTTAATACCAATCAAGTTTGATTTAATTGTTTTTTCTAAATGCTTAGAATCATCCATTGCTTCCAATGCAGCTAATTGTGCAGGAGTTGAAGGCTCAAATGGTAATTTTACCTTTAATAAATTTGAAATCAAATAACGGTGAGCAATACCATAACCTACTCTTAAGCCAGCTAATCCATAACTTTTAGAGAAAGTTCTTAGAGTAATAACATTATCAAATCTATATAGCATTGAGTCTGGGTAATCCAGTCTATGATTTGCATACTCAAAATAAGCTTCATCTAATATCACTAAGACTCTTTCTGGTACATTTTTCATAAAATTTTCAAAATCATTTTTATTAAAATATGTTCCAGTAGGATTATCTGGATTTGCTAAATAAATAATTTTAGTATTTATATTTATTTTATCTGCAATCCCATCGAGATTATAACGGTATTTTTTTGGCTTAACCCAATTTATTTTTCTACCTGATGCATTTGCTAAAACTTTAAATCCAATAAACGAATTTTCAGAACCAATGATTTCATCTTCATTATTTAAAAAAGTTCTTATAATTGCAGACATTATTCCTTCACTTCCACTTCCTAGAATCACATTTTCAACTTTCACACTATAAACTTCTGATATTTTTTTTCTTAATAATAGACCAGATGAATCAGGATATCTATTTAACCCAGAATGGCAGCTACTAAGAATTTTAATTGCTTTTTTTGAAGGACCATAAGGATTTTCATTAGATGACAACTTAATAATTTTATCTATATTTGATTTAACTTTAATATCTTCCATCCGTTTACCAGGAACATAGGGTGATAAATTTTTTATATATTTTGGTACTAATGCCATAAAATAGATATCTAAATTTATCACATATATATGTTATAGATTAAATATTTTTTAGATATATATTTGGGGGAAAGCTTTATATGGAAAATTATAGAAAAATACTATTCGAACATTTAGATGGAATTGTTTTAATTCCAACTATAATAAACTTAAAAAAAACAGGAATTTTAAATATAATTAATGATAAAGTTTCTTTCACTATCAACGACATAAACAAACACAAAGAAGTTAATATTGGATACTTAAATATATCTCTAAGAACTCTAAGAAATTGTAATCTTCTAGATTTCAAAAAAAATAAATATTATCTAGATAGTAAATATAAAATAAATGATAACTTTATTAAACTATTTTATAATTTAGATATTTTAGAAAAATTTAATTATTTAATTTCTTTTTATCTTAAAATGGATGATTTAACAAATGAAGATATTGAGAAGTTTTCAAAAGAAATTTCTAAATTCATATTCAGTAATGAAAATAAAGATTTTAAACATTCACATTTAGAAGGGATTTTAGTTGGTCCATTATTAGCAAAACTCTCATTTAAAAAAGAAATTAGTATAAAAAACAATGAAATTCATTATAAAAATATAGATATTAAATTAAAGGATTCATTTGATTTAATATTTAATTCATTAAATATAATTAGAAATAATAAAATAACTGATAAAGGTAATTATTTTATAAAAAGAGCATCTGCGTACGGTGTAACAGTTTCATATTTAAATACTTTAAATAATATTGATAAATTAATATTAACAAATCCAAACTATATCTGGCAAAGAACAAAAAACAATACTGAAATTCATATTGATAGGTCTCTTAACGTTTGGGGTAGTGGTGGAGCACATAAAAATTATTTTAAAAAAATAGATAAAATTATTCTTAAGATTTTTAATAGACCTCTAAATAAGCAACCAAAAGGAATTATAGATATTGGATGTGGAGATGGTACTTTTTTAAAACACTTATTTAAGTTAATAATAAACAATACACTCAGAGGTGAATATCTAAAAGAGAAACCACTCTTGATTATCGGAACAGATATTAATAAAAAAGCTAGAAATGCATCTAGAAATACTTTAATGAATATAGACCATTTGATATTAGATGGTGATATATCAAATCCTGAAAGTTTATATAATGAATTATTAAATAAATATAATTTAAAATTAGAAGATTTACTTAACTGTAGAACTTTTTTAGATCATAATAGAATTTATAAAAAACCATCAAAACACTTTTTAAAGCATAATATAAATACAAATGGAGGGTTTGCATATAAAGGTGAATTTATTAACTCAAAAAACATACTAGCTAATTTTATAGAGCATTTATATAATTGGAAACCTTATATTAAAAAACACGGTTTAATAATCATTGAGTTACATACAATTGATTCTGAAATAACGCGAATCAGTTCTGGCAAAACTCTTTCATGCTCATACGATTCAACACATGGATATACAGACCAATATTTAATTGAATATGATAATTATATAAAATGTTTTAATCATATAGGCTTAAAAAATACAAGTGATAATGAATATTTGTATCCTAAGAAAAACCCTACAGTAAGTATTAACTATATTATCGAATAGATAATTCAGCTGCAAGTATAGTATTATTAACAAGCATAGAGATTGTCATTGGACCCACACCACCTGGAACAGGTGTAATTGAACCTGCTATATTTGATACGCTTTTATAATCAATATCACCAACAATATGATAACCTTTTTCTGAAGAATCATTAACTCTATTTATTCCAACATCTAAAATAATACAACCTTCTTTAATCATTGTTTTATTAATTAGATTCGGCTTTCCAACAGCACAAATGATAATATCAGCAGATTTAGTATACTTTGATAAATCTTTTGTATATGAATGACAAATTGTAACCGTAGCATTTCCAATTTCAAAAGATTGAGAAAGTAAAGACATCATTGGTTTACCAACAATATTGCTTCTTCCTATAATTACCACATGCTTTGATTTTACATCAATTTTATAATAATCTAAAATTTTGATACAACCAAGTGGAGTACATGGAATAAATCTAGGATTTCCTTGCAAAAGTAAACCCAAATTCTCAGGATGAAACCCATCTACATCTTTTAATGGATTTATTTTTGATAAAAAGTTATTGGAATCTAAATGTTTAGGCAGTGGTAATTGTAATAAAATACCATGAATAGAATTATCTTTATTTAATTTACTAATTAATTTAAAAAGAAGATTCTCACTAACATTTTCTTTTAATTTTACAATTTCAGAATAACAATTTAATTGTTTAAAAATTTTTGCTTTAGAATTAACATAAATTTTTGATGCAGCATTATCTCCAATTAAAATAACTACTAATTTAGGTACTATACCTTCATTTTTTAATTTTATTATCCTATCTTTTAATAAAGAATAATTTTTTTCTGCTACAGGTTTTCCTAGCAACACTTTTAATGAAGACATTTTAACTAAGCTTTTCATCAATAAATTCTAAAAGAGCATTAGATTTTGATTCAATTTTAGAAAGGACTTCTTTCTTTTGATTTTTATATAAAAATAATTCATCGGTAATATTCATACATGCCAAAACTGCTATTTTAAGTTGTTCTGTATCAGGGTTCAAACCACTTTGAATTAGTTCTTCAGTTTTAGAATTTATATATTCTTCAACTTGCTTAAAATAAGTTTGATTAGCAGATGATTTTATAAAGTAATCTTGACCAAGAATATTTACTTTTACTACTTTTAATTTATCACTCATAATAATCCTTCAAATTTATCTTTGAATTACACTATAGATACTTTTTAAGTTCTTTAATATTTTACTCACTGAAATATCAACTTCTTTATCTGTTAAAGTTTTAGAATTTGAATTGAATTTTAAGGAATAGGCTAAACTTTTTGAATCATCAGCAACTCCATCCCCTTCGTAAAGATCAAATAAATTGATATCTTTTAAATATTTACCACCATTTTTAATAATTATATTTTGAATTTCTTGGTTAGTATATTTTTTATTAATTAGAATTGATATATCTCTTTCTATGGATGGGAATGAATAAATTTTATTAAAAGTTATATTATTATTATAATTATCATTTAAAGAATCTAAATTAATTGAGCAGATATAAACATTACTTGATAAATCATAATTACTAATTTTGGATTTGTTTATCAATTTTATATAGCCAATAGTTTTTTCTTCAACCATAATATCTAAAATATTTTTTCTATATTTAAAATAGATGTTAGAAATGTTTAACATTTTTAACATCAATTTTACTTCACCTTTTATTGAAAATAAATCTTGTTTGATAGGATTTTTCCAATGATTAATCTTATCACCTCGCCATATTAACATTAATTTCTTAATTTGTGAAGTTTTGCTATAGGACTTATTATCAACATATGATATATTTCCAATTTCAAATAATTTAATAAATTTTTTTCCTCTTCTTTCATTGAAAGAAACAGCTCTTAATAAACCAGGTAGTAATGAATTTCTAATATATTCCATTTCGTTACTTAATGGATTAATTAATTTCACTGGTTTATAATTAATATTCAACTCACAATCATTTTTTGAATATAAACTGTTAGAATAGTGCTCATTAAAACCGTTTGAAGATAAAAAATTTCTAATTTTAGAATCTAATATCTCACTATCTTCTATAAATGATTTTGAAGGAACTGAAAAATTGATACTTGAAGGAATATTATCATAACCATATACTCGAGCAACTTCCTCGTACAAATCAACTTCAAAATTTAAATCATTTCTATAGGAAGGAATAACATATTTCGAATTGTTATTTATTTTCAGATTTAAGTTACTAAATATTTCTTTAAAATTTTCATCTGATAGTTCAGTACCTAGAAATTTATTACATTTTTTCATATCAAAATTGATAAGCTTATTTTCATAAGTATTATCAATATCAATATTATCAGAGCTAATCTCTCCTTCACTTAAACCTAACAATAAAGTTGAAAATTTATTCATAGAATAAATTGTATTTTGAGAGTCTATTCCCCTCTCAAATCTTTTTGATGCTTCCTTCGAATAATTATATTTTTTTGAAGTTTTTCTTATTTTCAATTCATCAAAAACTGCACTTTCAATAAGTATATTTTTTGTTGAAAGATCAACACTGCTATTTAGACCTCCAATTACACCAGCAATAGCTATTGGTTTTTTATCATCTGCAATGACTATATCATCAACTGATAACTTTATATTAATATTATCAAGAGTCAGTAGTTCCTCACCTTTTTTAGCAAGCCTAACATTAATATTACCTTCTATCTTATCATAATCAAAAACGTGAAGAGGTTGTCCTGTATCAAACATAATATAATTTGATAAATCAATAATATTATTGATTGATTTCTGAGCTATTAAATTCAATTTATTTTTTAACCACTGAGGACTATTTTGAACATTAATATTTTTAATTATTCGACATGAATATCTCTGGCAGATATTCTTATCTTCGATCTTAACTTTAACTAGATCAGATGTCTTGAATTTATTTACTTTTAATTTAGTATCGATAATTTTAATATTTTTCTTTTCAATTATTCCTAATTCTCTTGCTATGCCTAGATGACTAAAACAATCACCTCTATTAGGTGTTATATCGAAATCAAAAATACTATCTTCTTCTAGATTTAAAGCCTTAATGATATCCATCCCAGAATTTAACTTATCATCTAAAATCATAATTCCTTTATGATTATTATTTATTCCTAATTCTTTTCCAGAGCAAACCATACCATTTGAAATTATATTTCTTATCTTAACTTTCTTAATCTTTAAATCTCCAACTTTTGAACCAATAATAGCAACTGGAACAGTTAAACCTTTTTTAATATTAGGTGCTCCACAAATAATTTCTTTAATATCATTACCTACAGCTATTTCACATAATTTTAGCTTATCTGCATTAGGATGTTTTTTACATTTAACAACTTTTCCAACATAAATACCCGAAAAATTATTTTTATAACTAGAAACAGTACATTCTAAGCCTAATTGAGTAAACATATCTACCAACTGATTATCAGTTTTATCTGAACTTATATAGTTTTCTAGCCAATTTCTTGAAATTTTCATTTGAATTGACCTAAAAAATTAATATTTCCATCAAAAAGTAATCTTATATCATCTATTCCATATTTTAGCATTGCTATTCGTTCAATGCCAAGACCAAATGCATACCCATTCCACTTTTTAACATCATAATCAACTGACTTAAAAACTTGAGGATTTACCATACCACAACCAAGTATTTCAAGCCATCCTGTACCTTTTGTAATTCTATAATCTGAATCACTATTTAAACCCCAATAAACATCCATTTCAGCACTTGGTTCTGTAAAAGGAAAATATGAAGGCCTGAATCGTATCTTAGTTTTGGGTCCAAAAAATTGTTTTGCAAAATATTCTAGTGTACCTTTTAAATCTGAAAAAGATACATTTTTATCAACATATAAACCTTCAATTTGGTGAAACAAACAATAACTCCTGACACTTATATCTTCATTTCTATAAACTCTTCCAGGACTTAAAATTCTAATAGGAGGATTATTATTCTCCATAAAATGAACTTGGCTACTTGAAGTATGAGTTCTTAACAATGAATGATTATTGAGATAAAAAGTATCTTGCATATCTCTTGCTGGATGGTGCTTTGGGATATTTAATGCTTCAAAATTATAATAATCAGTATCAACTTCAGAACCATATATATTAGAAAAACCAATTTTATTAAAAATATCTTTTATTTCTTGAATGATTAACGTTAGGGGATGAATACTTCCTGGATTGTAACTAATACCTGGTAGTGAATAATCTAGGTCTAATGATTTGTTGGTATCTAACTTTCTTGTTTTGCTTAGACTGTTTAGCTTATCAGAAATATCTAATTTTAATTGATTGATTTTTTTACCAACTAGAGGTTTTTCAGCATTATCAACTGATGATAGAAGTGAATATAAATTAGATACTAGACCTTTTCTTCCTAAATACTTATACTTAATATCGTCTGAATTTATTTTTTTTAAATTTAATAAATCTAAATCAGACTTAAAATTTGACTTAATTTTACTTATGTCATCAATTATTGACACAATTACTTAGTTACAGAGTCAACAATATTTGAAAATCCATCTGGATCATTTACAGCCATGAATGCCAGAGATTTTCTATTTAAATCAATATTTTTTTCTTTTAATAAAGATATGAATTTGGAATATGTCAAACCATTATTTCTAACAGCAGCGTTTATTCTCATAATCCAAAGTTTTCTAAACATTCTCTTTTTTTGTCTTCTATCTCTGTAAGCATATAAAAGACCTTTTTCTACTGCATCTTTAGCAGTTTTGAAATTTGAATTTCTAGCACCTCTATATCCTTTTGCTAGCTTAACTATTTTCCTGTGTCTTCTATGCCTTGGGACACTACTATTAGCTCTTGGCATAATCTTATCCTTTCATAGTTTAAAGCATATTATTAGTTCTTTTGGTCATAGCAGAACTTAATGTTTTACTTTTTCTTAACTGTCTTTTTCTTTTACTACTTTTTTTTGTTGATAAATGCCTATTACCACACTGATTATAAACTAATTTACCTGTGCCAGTTTTTTTAAACCTTTTTGCAGCACTTTTTTTTGTTTTCATTTTTGGCATTTTTTCTCCTTTATTTAGGACTTAAAACAATTGAAACTCTTCGTCCTTGCAAATCTACCGGCTTATCTATAAAAGATATATCTTTTAAAACTTCAACGACTTTATTTAAAGTCTCAATTCCATCTTCTTTTCTACTAAAAAATTCTCTACCACGATACATAACTGTAATTTTTAATTTATCACCATTTTCTAAAAACTTTTGACCTCTTTTAAGCTTAGTAATTAAATCATGATCTCCTGTATTTGGTCTAATTCTAATCTCTTTAACCTGAACAACATGTTGTTTTTTTTTGTTTAGCTTTTCTTGTTTTTCTATTTCATAAAGAAATTTACCATAATCAAGAATCTTACATACAGGTGGATTTGAATTTGGAGAAATTTCTACTAAATCTAAACCTGAATTATTTGCAATTTCTTGAGCTTTATCTAAACTTAATAATCCTCTTTGCTCATTACTACTATCAATGAGTCTTACTTCCTTAGAAAAAATTTTATCATTTATTCTATACTTATTTCTTTTATTTTTTTTAGCTATCGTTACTCCTTAAATTTTAATTACGTGGTCGATACTGGAATCGAACCAGTGACCTCTACGATGTCAACGTAGCACTCTAACCAACTGAGCTAACCGACCCATATCTAACATAAATAAAGCTAGCAAATTTAGTCATTAATGAACATTAAATCACTATTTATTTTATTAAAACTCTAGAATAGTGTAATATTCTTTTAAACTTAAGATTAAATCTACTGCTTTTTTATATTCTTTATCTTCATTTAAACTAGCTTTTATTCTTTCTTTTTCACCAGCAATAACTTTTGATAGTTCTCTTTCTAATCCATTTTTAATCCATTTTTGATTTTCTTCAAGTGAAAATTGGACTTTTTTAATTTCATCAAAATAATTAAAATTAGAATTTTTATCAATAAAACTTTTATTAACTGATTCTTTAATATAAATATTTTTAGAGAATCTATTGATTGATATAGGTGATTGCTTCATTTTATCAATAAAATTTAAATATTCTTGTTCACCCTTTAACTTATACTCTAACTTATAGTCATTAATAAATAATTTAAAGTCTTTCATAATTTTTGAATCTATAATAACTGGAGTTGTTAAATCTTTATTAAAAGGAACATAGGATGCAGCGAAACTTAAGAATACCCCTTGTCTCCATAGCTCTTGGACATAAGGTGATAGAGTATTTCTTTTAGTTTTAATATCAGGAACTACACCATTTCCCCCTTTCACCTTGCGACCTCCTTTAGTAGTAAATAAACTATCGATTTTATCAAGACCATCTGTTAAAAATCCATTATCTAAATAATCTTGTTTTTGTATTAACCTTCCAGAAGGCAAATAATATTTCGAGGTTGTTATTTTCAAAGTCATTGTATCATTCAAATCATACATATGCTGCACCAATCCCTTTCCAAATGTATTCTGTCCAATAATAACTGCTCTATCCAAGTCTTGTAATGTTCCAGCAACAATCTCACTTGCTGAAGCAGAGCCCTTATTTACTAAAACAACAATAGGAGTGTCGATATCTAATATTGGTTTTCTCCTTGATTTCCACTCTTTATTTGACCTGTTAGTTTTCCCTTTTGAAAATAATAAAAGTTCTCCTCTTTCACATAAATAATCAAGAATATTTATAGCATTACTAAGCAGGCCTCCAGAGTTACCTCTTAAATCGATAACCAAACCTTTTATATTTTGCTTCTGCAATTCCTCAAGACCTTTTTTGAAATCTTTTGATGCATTTCTCGAAAATCTTGTTATTCTTATATATCCAATATTATCTTTATCAACACCCCAATAAGGCACATGCTTTACAATAATACTACTTCTTTTTAACTCAAAATCTATTTTTTCTTTTGTTGATGGTCTATAGATACCAAGAACCACAGCTGAACCAACTTCTCCTTTTATTATTTTCGAAGCATCTGATACATTTAATCCTTTAGTAAAAGTACTATCAATTTTCATTATTTTATCACCAGCTATTATTCCTTCAGAATAAGCAGGACTATCTTCCATGGGTGCTAAAACAGTCAGTGTATCTCTTCTTAAACCAATTTGAATTCCGACACCACCATACTTTCCTTTTCTTAATATATCAAAACTTTCAAGACTATTATCTTCTAATAGTTTTGTATAAGGATCTAAATTTTTCATCATTCCTTTAATTCCTGACTTAATCATTTCAGATTCATTGATAGAATCAACAAAATTGACTTTTAATTTATTAAATGAGCTCTCAAAAAGCTTAATATAGTCCTCATAATTCTCATTATTATTAAACTCTAATTCTTTCTTTTCTTTTGAAAATGAAAATGACAACAACACTATTAAACAAACGATATAACTTTTCATAATATTTCTTTCTGTATATAATTATTTACTTTAATCATAATTTCATCGTGAATAATAAATTTATCCTTATTTTTACAATTAATTATGTTACATCTTTCTTCATTAGATTTTGCGATTTGCTTATATCCTTTTGAGACTTTCTCTAAAAAAGAAATTCCTTCAGATTCCATTCGATCTACATTATTTCCTGATATTCTACTGTATGCAACTTCAGCATTAACATCTAAAATAAAAGTTATAGCTGGTATTATGTTATTTATTGCAAATATATTTAAATTATTTATTATATTTTTATCCAATCCCCTTCCATAACCCTGATAAGCAAGCGTACTATCGTAATATCTATCACAAATAACTATTTTTCCTTTTTTGATACTTGGAATAATTTTTTCTCTAACCAGTTGAGATCTTGCTGCTAAAAAAAGGAATGTCTCAGATTCAGAACAAATACTATTGTCATTATTAAGCAGCATTTCTCTAATTTTATTAGATATACTTGTATCACCTGGTTCTCTTAAAACTAAATAATCAATTTTTTTTGATTCAAGCTTATCTGCTAAAAGGTCAATTTGAGTAGTTTTACCACAACCATCAATACCTTCAAAAGAAATTAAAAAACTCATTTTAGTTTATATCCTTCCTTTGCAATAATAATAACATACTCTCCTTTTAATTTATCTATTTTACTTAATACCGAAAGAACATCTTTAACACACCCAAACATAACTTCTTCATAAACTTTAGTTAATTCCTTGCAAATACATATTTGTCTATTACCCATAAAAGACAAAATATCATTTACAGTCTTTAATAATCTATATGGTGATTCAAAAATAACTACTGTTGAAGGTACCAAACTTAGAAATTCAAATTTAGTCTTTCTACCTTTCTTTTTAGGTAAAAAACCTTCAAAATAAAAACTATCAGTTGGCAAACCGCTTATTGATAACGCTGATATTAAAGAACTTGGACCAGGTATACTTATAACTTCAATGTTTAACTGTCTACAATTATTTACTAATTTATAACCAGGATCACTAATGCAAGGGGTACCAGCATCTGATACGATTCCCATATTTTTACCATTAGTCAAATGTTTTATATACTTATCAGTTAATTTATTTTCATTAAAAACATTGTAGGGCAACAAAGTACTTTTAATATTATAATGATTTAATAACTTTTTTGTAACTCTTGTATCTTCACAAATAAGAAAGTCTATTTCATTTAAAATTTCTATCGCCCTGAAACTAAAGTCTGACAAATTACCAATAGGAGTAGATATAGTGTAAAGCTTTCCTAACAAAACTAATTAAGCATTTCTTTTAAAGAAGAATGCGCTGCATTTATACAAAAGTCCAGGTCACTTTTTAAAACATTTAAATGAGGTCTAAATCTTATACTTTTAGTACCTGACCCAAGAATCATTACTCGCTTATCAAGCATTAAGCTTGTAAATTTATCTCTCTCCAAGGTTGAAGGCAAATCAAATGCACAGAATAATC
>TARA_Y100000385_G_scaffold213809_1_pt1 | contig 14355 bp, 9 predicted proteins | sample TARA_Y100000385 | Tara Oceans TARA_Y100000385 (sample SAMEA2620980) | marine metagenome | biome: marine biome (ENVO:00000447); feature: surface water layer (ENVO:00002042); material: "saline water (ENVO:00002010), including plankton (ENVO:xxxxxxxx)" | depth 5 m
GGTACGAGGATCCGGAACACGAGTCGCTTTTGGTGGGTCGTCATGATAACGGAAGCCGTATGCTTTGCATGTCTCGATATCTTCGGCCGTTAGGGGTACGATCACACCTTTGTCGCACCGCCCACAGACAATCTTTGACTCAATGGACTCGAGAGCCATACTGGTCTCTGGATTGCAGTGATGGTTACACCCTTTATGCTCCCGAAAAACAATTTTGACACCAGCGGTGGCTCCCGGACGAGCTGGATTCTTGACTGCTCCAGCCACGGACTTCTTGACTGTTGGTAGTACCTTCTTCTCCTTTGGTTCAATCCCTTCATACTTCTTATGACGGCAGCAGTAAGTCGCCCCCTTTCGGGGTTTCTTACCACAGGGCATGTCCTGACGTTCACCCTTTGTCAGAATATATGGGCATCCGTCACATCCCTCCGTGGACCCTGACGAGACGGAGCTTGGTGAAGGTGGAGCCGTTATCTGTTCTGTTGGCTCTGGGTCCGGACCCGGATCAGGCAAGATAGGTGAGGGCGTCTTGATCGCCTTAACTTTCGACCTTGATTTAACGACTACGCTCTGGACGTCGATCCCAGGTGTTGTGACACCTGAGGACTTCTCCCATAGATCAAGAAGTTCGCTCCTATCAAGCCCATATTTATTTGCGATGTCGTTTGCGAAAGCGTGGATAGATGTACTAATTTCGCGTGTGAGATTTGCCATAAGTGCTTCCATCGTGATTCGATAAACCCCTGGTGAAGGTTCCTTCTACTTTCAATTTTGTTTTGTACCGAACGGTCTCTACCGTTTGTTATTCAGATCCAACGGGTAGATTGAAAAACGGGGTCGGGAAGTTTTCGACGTTCACACAATTCCTTATGTGTCCAGGGGACTCTGTTGCTTCTATCATCTCGTAACCTTGGCTCTTCAGGAAATCTCTCACCCTTTTGGCGTGCGCATTGCCGTAATACAATATGATGTTTCGGGGTTCGTTTGGGGTATCGTCATGCTCGCCCCAAAAGATCTTGAAGATGCGAGACAGTGTGTAGATATCTACCATGGAACTATTTATACCCACGGTCCGCTGGTAGATGCTTTCCATTGCACTCGCGTAACTCTCACGCGCCGAAAGTTCGGCAGGCGTTATGACGTGATGGTTCAGAAGGGAATATTTCCATGATTGTTTTTCCTTGATTTTCTTGATGTCATCGAGGGCACGCTCTGCCCCTTTATACAGTAATGTAAATATACTTCTTTGCTCCATGGCTTCCCGGTCGATGGTCTCTAGAGCGAATGCTGTAATTTCTTTCCGCATGTAGCTCCTAGATAGCTCTTTCTTCACGAACCGATTCTCGAAAATCTGCTCCCGCCAGAAGGCCAAATACTCTTCGTCTGTACCTTCACCAAGCGCACTTAGAACCTTAGCTATCCGGGGTTGGTTCGAGAGGTTTCTAATCCTATAGTACAATGAAGTTTGCGTAGAAAAGGGATGTTCGACTTCTCGGTACCAAGACATACGGAAATCACTGACTTGTCCGACGGTGCCATGTTCCAATTTTCGAATGTCGGTGTAGTGGACCCGCCCGAGTTGGCATTTGCTACTGTCACGGCTTTTTTCCTCGATACAGTCTCCAAGCATAGTTAGAACCCTTTGCATCCGACCAGGGGCGAGATAAGTCCTAGCTTTCTCGAGATAACCGTCCCCCAGGTAAGCAGGTACTTCGAAAAATATGTCTAGGAATACATCTGTTGTCTTAAGCATATCGACCAAGAAATCCTCAATAGGCATCGAAACCGCTGCACCTCCGGCCTTAGCATTGTTCTCATTGATGATCCACTTCCCTGTAAAACCAGTCTTTTTCACACATATACCCGAACTCGGATTACGTATCTTATCTTCGGGACACCCGTCTCTTAACTCAGCGTCCGTCTTTTTATGGCCAAAAAGTTCGCAGTCTATTACGTTTGCATGGCTCTCACCGAAGATGTAGATAATCTTTTTATCTTTCTTGCTCCGATGAAGACTGAGTGTAAACGGCCCACCGATGAGCCCTGGTTTAGGCATTTTCGATGCCCGGTGGTTGAGTATTAGTTCCATGAGAGTTTTCCTTCCTTCTTCATCTCCTTTCCGTTTCCTCGACTCGTCAATGAAGACAGCTTGGGCCAATGGGCTCGCCGTGTTAAGAACATTGGTGTTGTATGTTTCGGTTAAAGCACCACACAAACTTTCCATTTATCATACATCACTAAAAAAGATCATATTTTACTTTTTTCGGGGTTACCACACCCGGGCTCTTCAACGAGAAGATTATGTTCGTCAAACCACGCTCGTAAATTTCTACACAGCATCGGTTTTGTGAGTGTAGCCCAGAAGTTTGCTCTCAAGAGATCCTCTCTGTCCATGCCTTCGACGAACTTGCGTACACTAACATCACGAACTGCTTTCGCAAACTTTGTAATAGACTCCAGATTCTTGATCAGACCCTCTTCGCTTGTGGACGACAAATTCGTCATATACTTCCTGGCTTCCTCGGTCAGGTCAGTAGGAATCGGTATCTTGAGCCGCCTGAGCACGATATCCCAGAGATCACGGAGCGTCCACGTGTCACAAACTTTCCCTGCTGTCCGCTGGTGTTTCTTTGCTGCGATAGGACCTGTCACGTCACGAATACAGAATTTGTTTGTGGTCCTACTGAACTGTCCGTAATAGCCATACGGGTTCTGTTCCATCCTCGTCTGCAATCCACGTTTCCTTTGCTGGAGCCATTCCATATATTCCTCACAGTCTTCCCATTCGCCGGTCTCGATGTCTCGTAGACACCTGATTTTTCCTGTATCGTCGCTTAGCAACCATGACACCCACACACCGTCGACGTCGGCGAAGTAGTTTTCAAAGAATGTCAGGACGTTCGTCCTGAAGGGTACGTTAGCTGTCAAACCTCTCGCTTGTGCTAGTATACTTGCCTCCAGGATATACTCGTGAACTTGTACTGGCAATCTAGACAAAGACTCGGACAGTGCTTCTATTGAGTTTGTTTTACACGCCTCGTGGATGATCTTTGGTAGGGATTGCACGTATAAAGGATCAATAATTTGGTTGTACACGAGCGGTAGTACACTGTGGGGGTATTCGCTGTAGTAATCGGAAAGGATTGTGCCCGTGACCGTCAAACTATCCACCAAGAAGAAGATATTGCTCTCCTGTTTCAAGTAAGCAGGGTACCCATACTTGTTTGTAATTTGGACGCTCTGATCTATCATTGTTCGCAGGGCTGTTATCACCTCAAATGTGGAGTGGTTCGGGAAGAGTTTGAGTATTGTCGCCAAGTCTTGATGAAACGCGTTTCTAAAGACAGTGCGTAACTCGGACATGATCTTGTCGATAGCAGGTTGGACATAGTATAGTTGATACGTCGAATAGTCTAGTTCATCGTTCGCGATGTCCGAGCCGATCATCTCTGGTGGTATACCATCACACTTGTAGTTACACTCAGCATAGTCACACTCGCGACTGCCGTCCACCCCGTTGACTCGATTGCGTTCGTAAGTTAATGCACAATCAAACGCCGACTCTTTCATAAGCTTCTCGACCCCTTTGATCGAAACGTCCTTCCGTTCCGACACTCGGTACATGTACAAGTCAATACTCTCTGTTGTATTGTCCGGTATTGCGACGCGTTGGTATATCTCAACGGAAGGGTCCACTCCGATGTCGAGCAACATCCTGTGGGAACCTAAACGAATACCCCTCGCGATGGCTTGAGATGTCTCAGAGTAGTTAAACCAGGGTGTTTGAATCTCTTCTATCTGCACGTTTTGCAAAGAGAACCCCTCAGCAATTTTCCGGGAACCTATGATCACATTGATGATTTTGCCTGTACAGTTGTCCGGCTTGTTAAATCGATCGACCAAGTCCTTAACCTGTTTGTCGGTGGACGTCTTAGTAGTAAGTGAAGCGTAGCGAGGCCGCTCAGACTTATCCGCCTCGAGCCCACTAGCCGAAGCAAAACCGAACAACTCGAGTAATAGACCAAAAAGAATGAGTCCAGAACCCTGGACTAATCGATTATACACGAAGACAAGTTTACCCTCTTCCTGTGCACGTAAGATATTGCGTATTGTCGCCTCGTAGGTCGAACTGTACTTGCCGATGTTACGTAATAACTCTTCCCGACTCGTGTCTGCACTAGGGATGATGGCGTTTTTCAACTCACTTGTCAGAGAATACTTGTATAACTGTTTCTTCTTTTTTCCATCAAAGTCGGGTCCACCGATGGATTTCGATGTCTTCTTAACGAATTTGACAAACCCTTCATCTCCATATGTCCCATCGGGGAACACAAACAACGTGGCCTGTGTCGAGTTTGCGTATACGCCTTGTTCGGTCTGTCCACCCTGATCGTCCTGTTTCCTCTGTCGGTCTTGAGCGTAGGCTTGTGCGTAATATTTGCTCTGGAACCGGGACATGATCGTTTCCGCGGCCTTGAAGACTTGAAGAGAGGGAATGGATCCCGCACCACCTGCAATGTCGCTTAGATACCGACCCTCGTAAATCACGTCTACAGAAGAGTGCATAGCTCGCAGGAAAGATACGCGTCCCTTAAACACCGACTTAAGTCTTCCTACAGCTCCGGGTCGCACCATTAGGATCTCCTCCACCTCACCTTCCTGTTCGGGGTAAGAAGGATTTCTTTGAAAATATTCGCTCAATAATGCGTCGCCTGTGGGGAGTGCTTCGTCAAGCGGTAGGATCAAGTTCATGATAGAAGCAATCTCTTTGACGCTGTTGTACATCGGTGTCCCAGACAGCAACAAGATCTTACAGTCTTCTACTTCGTGAAGAAACCGTAGGAACTGATTATATATATTCAGTGTTTTTTCCGTCGCCTGCATACGCAGGTTGTGTACCTCGTCAATAACGATTATTTTGTTACTGTATTTACGTTTAAGCTCGGCCGAGTTGGTAGCTCTGATCTCCTTTGCGAAGGTCTCGAACGTGTTCATCGTGTAGTAATCCCGGATTGCTTTCTTTTTGCGATGGACTTTCTCCAGTGCAGTTAGACCATGATAGTCTTCTGGAATGTAACGCCCATCTGTGCACTTAAAAATCAACTCATTAATGAAGTTGTTGATCAACGATTCTCCTCGTGCCAAGTATAATGCACCAGTGAATCCATAGTGTTCTTCTCGTATTTGCTCTATAGCTCCAACGGCCGAGCATGTCTTACCTGTCCCCATCTCATGAACGAGCAACAGCTGGTCGTAGATAGTGTATGACGACAAGAAACGCGCAATCAACTTCTGGTGGTTCATCAATACCCCGGGATTGCTTGGGAACGCCTCAACTTCCCCAAGGCGTTTATCGTAAAACTCTTTCTTTTTGTATATTGTCTCATAGAAGTCCTCTTCGTAAGGATTGAACAAATCATCCTCGAGAGGTTCAATATTCGCGTACTTCGGAAGAAAATCAGCAATATCGAAGTCCATTTCTTTTCTTACAATATTTTATTAGATGGGTGATAATTCGTAACACCTTCATGGGACCGGGCTGGTAGTACATACGTTTATCTGTATTAAACTTGTATACCTTGCCACCAGAAATATTGCCACGTGGGTTGTTAACAGCGTTATCAAGGTCTTTCCCGATACTGCCACTAGCGTCTTGCGCCGCGCAGTTTTCTCCAACTAAAGGAGCGATAGCCGTCTGCTTGGAAGAATCAATGAAACAGACATTAATGGTCTTGTCGGACGGAGATGCGGACGGCAGGTCGATACAATCTATACCTTTGTACCACTTAACATCCTCCTTGGGTATGCCCGGGCATACCCAATCCCAGCCGCCATCCCTATCGATGCACAGTGCACCCTCCCAATCCGCTAAGCAATGTTGGGACATTGAGCTTTGCCATTTGTTTAGATTACATTTTGCAAGTTTACAACTTGAAGAATGTTACTGGTACAGAAATTGGCTTTTGAAGGTTAGTTGTCTGAATCTTCATCCGAAGAACGGTAATAGTCAGAGCCGCTACTATAGTGACTTTCCGCTTCACTATCGCTGCAGCGTCGAGGGGATTGCATGTCAGAGTAGCGATATTCGCGAGGAAGATAAGGTGTCAGTTCCGGAAAGTCCATTTCGACCGTATCAGGTGCTACCGAGAACGCCCGAAGCTTCTGTATAATGACGTCATCTGGGCCAAACTCGCGCTGGATGTGGTTACCAGGGAGGAGACGACCTACGATTTCGTAGTGGCAACCCCCGACCCAGACCACAATGTATGATTTTTGTCCTTTGAGGGTTCGTGCTGTGGCGCCAGTCAAGTACGGCATCCTGGTCTTCCCATCGATGAAATAAATATCGCGATTAAACCGGTCAGAAATTAACTCGAGTTGATAACTATCCATGTCTTCGCTGACGTTGGACAAACTCTTGAGGTATGACTTGAAAGCGGCGTCCTCGGCAATGTTCAAGACCTCGTTCACGAACCCGAGAGCTACTTCGGCAATGTAGGCTGCTTTCTCTTCTTCCGCACTCTGGAGTTCCTCTTGATCGTCCAGATACTCCGCTGTCTGGTGTATGACTTCATCCTTGGATGAACCAAGACTCTCGTCACTAGAGCTGTTTTCTGCCAGAGGAAGAATACGCTTTTCAAACCCGGACTCTAAAGGAATCAATTCTTTGATAAGCTTAATGACCTCGAGCTTATCGGAGTCATCACCGACGACCTTCTTTATAACTGTCCTGACCGTACGGCTTCGAGGCATCTCTTCGGTGTCGAGATATTCGTAGAACTTCCGTAGTATAGTATGTACGTTCTCTTGAAAAGGTACCTTTGCGATCAGACCTCCACCCATCGTCCCCCAGCTGTCTTGGTCGACACCACTCGCAAGGCTTGCCCGGAAGCGCCGCACAAAGGCCATTCTGCCTTTCGTGTCCAGATCGATATAGTCCTTCGTATATGCATGGAGTAGGGCGTGTAACAAGCAACTACCTTCTCCAATTGTACCAGTTCGAACAAGGACGTCATCACCCTCCAGCGGAGAGTTGAAGACAACCGATTTGTTAACTGGTAACATCTTCAGTCTGGTGTGTTTTTGCTTTCGCTGAATCATAATGTCTTTGGAATGAAAAGCTTCTCTTTTAAATATTGTTAACTTATCTACGACGGTTTTTACAGGTAAACCTTTATTAATGGCATCCCATGCGGCATTCGCGTATTCTGGAGTGCTCAAGTGATCTAGGTCGACACGAGTGTAGGGCATGAAGCCATCGCTCTCCCACCGGAATTCAAACGCAGAATCATTTGCTAGTGGTCCCATGAACCCCCTGTCTGTAAAAGACATGGGAATGGACGAAATGTACGGATATGCTCGAGTCCCTGCAAATGGCGGAGCCTTCAGACCCGGTTTGAGTCGAAAAGTGGACTTCCCGGGGTTTGATACATGGAAATTGATACCAATGCACTCTACTGGTCGGAAGAGATATTCCCGACAACACTGTTTGTCAATGATAGTGACACCCCAGTCTGTCTTGATGAGACGCAGAACATGAAAGTCGAGATCCCTAGTGTAGCAAGGGACACGTCTACACAGTGGGAAACGTCTACACAGAGTCTTCAATAGATTGACACGTTCTGAAAAAACTACCCCGGTGACGTTCTGGTTAGAGGCAATGAGGATGTCCCGTCCTTCGAAACCATTCTCCCACCAGTCACCCACGATAACAGTATCCTGCAGTCGAGATGGTACAGTCGCACAATCCAACTCGTAAATAGTTTCATCGGCATGTACAAGGAATACACCAGAATTAAATAAAACCATGGCACATGGTATACCTCGCCTAATGGGCATCACAGCACATCGCTCGAGGACATCCAACGAATTTTCAGTGAGAAAACGGGATTGGTGTCTGGGTAGATGAATGCCGTGGTCATCCAACAGTGCGCGGTACTGGTGACGGGGTCCGACTGGAGCCACAGTACCGCAAAGTCCCGGGGTCCGACCATAAACGAACTTCACGGCTGAAAAGATACACTCCACCGAGCTTGGGGGTTCCGGGAACTCCAGTTCAACACCATATCTTACCCCATCATGCACTAGCAGTAAATTGAAGCCATCGACGGCGAAGGCAGTCACTGTGACATCATTTCCTTCTTTGATATTAGCATAAGCCAGTACCAATCTCCGATGAAGAACGTCCCCGACATCACATTCCTGCTTGAACAGCCTCTGTCCAGTCATGTAACGGTGCTTCGGATACTCCGCGACAAGCTTTTTAATACAATCTATCTCATATGCCGAAGCGAATACTTCGAATCCAGAACGTTTCGCTTTACCAAACCGGAGATAGAGAGGGTCGCGACCTCCTTGCAAAAGAAGAGCCTGTATATTTCGAAGTACATCTGTGAGTATGGTTAACTTCATTCTCATTGATTGTATGGTACACTCGGCTTAAGATATCATTTTTATTCTTTAGCATAAATAAATGCCACCACAACAACAAGAACACATCGACTCCAACGCTTCCCAACAGGTGGCCAAGGAATTCGAGTTGGGTGTGACGTCTTTCCTACCAGATCCTGTAAGATATAAGAACTTCTTGGTGTGGCCCAACACCGTCTTAAATGAGATGGACTACATCGATTGCGCCCAGACGGCGAAAGGTTATTGCATGAGCGGGAAGAGCCTCGAAGAATGTATCGATATCACGGCTGCCGAGGGAACAGGTCTTGGAACTCTAATCACGTACCCGAACAACGACACGATATGCATGTCGATACGGACAAGTGTGTATCCCAATGTCAACCCCATCAACAATCTGCGTATACAGGCCATTTACCCTCAACTTAGACACACGACAGTCCACACCTTCGTCGATACCAACAAGTTTCCCGATCCGGACTATTACGCTAACGCTATTTACGCGCATGACATTGTTGAAATGATAAACGTAGAAACTGGGTATAAGCTCTCACCCGGTTCGGCGACAGAGACCAAACGTCAATATGACTTGCGGTTTAATGATGCACCTGGGCTACGGTTGCAGCTTGCCAATTTCGACAGCCCAGAGTTCGTACCATATGACAAAATTTCGCATGGAGAACCGATTGCCTTGTATGTACCGGGGACGTCCATGGAGCTTATCGGTACGGCTAACAATACCATAGTGGCTGCGAATGGCGTTAACCGAGTCGTCCCATTTGAACTGGTTGCGATAAACAGGAAGAACAAGGATTACATAAGTTATGACGACACGTTTGCTTTAAAGTACGGAGAGAGTTTTGTCGTACTTGATAAGCTTATGAGCTTTTTGTATTTCAAGAATGTTAGCCTAGATACCCTACTAGCTTCCAAAGAATCGGGTTTTGAAAGCAGCACGTCATCGAGTTCCTTTTTTTTCCAGTTCAAGTTCCGACCCCAGGTCAAAGTGTACTATTGCGAGGGTAATGTTTGCTTTCAAACCGAACTAAATAAGACCGACATGGACGGTGTGAAAGCGACGTATAAGGGAAAACAGGTGAGCAGGCAAACGGATTGTTGGGGGAAATGTGTACTGACTGAAGACCTACTTCTATGGATGTACCGGGACTACGTCCCCCAGGGACATACCAAAAAGGTCCCTGGGGCACCGGTACCTACGGAAGGACCCTCTAATATCAGGCTGAGAGCCTCCGATCAAGATATTGTAAATGTGGGTAAAGATGCGGTAAGAGTCCGCTCGGCTGCGTCCTATAACCCAGGGCGTTATAGAACTGTATTACTCGTTGTCGGGGGAATTATCGTTGCTGCTCTTCTGGGTGCATTCATATATAGCAAGGTTACAAAACAGAGCGTTAAAGTGCACTCAAGGCAGCGTCTCTGATCGCATCATCTCCTCCTGCATTTCCTCTATGTGCATCGATACAAACTTGTATAGGATCTGACGCAGGTCGTTTGGGAATGATCCCAAGTCCCAAGTCACGCTCACATTGTTTCTTCCACAGCGTTTTACTTCTCCTCCAAACGGGGTACTATTTGCATCGCCACCTCCGTTATCTTTGTTGTAACACTGTATTAACACGTACAACAGCTCTCTGCCGTGTGTGTTGATGTCCGGGACTTTCTCAAGGAACTCCTGGTGCTGCTTAACAGTAAGGTTCTTGTTTGGTATATCCCTAATCAGACGATCATACAGAGGGAAATTGCTCATTTTTGTTGTACTCCGGGAGAATAAATTCGGAACTCGATTTCAAATTTTATAGACATTCATCCCAAGACGCTCTACCTCATCCCAGATGGGTCTGATATGCCCATCCCAGCTTCATTTGGAAGATGCTGGCGCGGTCTGCTACGTCCGGATCTGGTATTATTGTTACCGTATGCATCATTAAACTCGAGGTAGCATACCTTGTCGTCGGGACCGTGCAGCGGTTTTCCAATCGTGTACGCTGGAATACCACCCTTCGGATCCTCTTTCACACGCTGATCATCTCGGTTAAAGGATTGATTAGCCTGTACTTTGCGTGCAACTTCAACGATAAAGCGCCCAATCTCCTTCGCGTCGTGTGGCCCCTGGTAGCGCATGTATGGCTTACCGTTAACGTACAGGACGATGTAGGGCACCTCTTTAATTGGGGCTATCGTCTCTCTAGACGCCATCACACACTGTCTGTTGTGGCTCACATTGATCATTCCAAACTGGCATCCACCCACAGAACCTGGGAGGCGCTTGAAGATCGGGATTAGTGTCTGACAGTGACTACACTGTGTAGAGTAAAACAGTACCAACGAAAATCCTTGGATGTTTGTGCATAGGATGTTCCCTTTGCTACCGCGTTGAAGCTGAAAGTCATCGCTTGTTAGGAATAGTAGACCACTCATTTATCAAAGACGCCAAAAACCATTTAAACCAAATTATAAAATAAAGTTTGTATTAAGAAAATATGTCTAACACTATTAAGATCTTCAGTCCGAAAGACGACCCGTACGGAAAACTCAGCAACAATAGCTATCACCCAATGAGAATCCCGATCTCGACTAAACTCAACGCACCAACCAATCCGTACCCGACGGTCACGAACTTCATATATTCGAGGATCATGCGGACCCCAGCGTTCGCCGACCTGTTAGCGCAGTACAAACCGACCGCAGAAGTCCAAACTGAGTTCAATAAGCTCTACCAGGAACAGACAGAGAATACTCAACGCAGGGCTGTGGAAACAGCTCTAGCAGCCAAGTTCCGACAGAATGAGGATCTGAAACTCTTTCTCACGGCCACCGGGAATGCACCCATCTACTATGTTAGTGGTAACCCTTTACTTGGTACCGGGAATTCGAACAACGGGAAGAACCTGTACGGGCGATCCCTAATGTCGCTACGCGATAGGCTCCGTAGCGCCCACACAGAGAAGTCAGAGGAAGAAGCAAGACAACATCAGGAACAGACAATCTACGATTCGTACTTGGCTAAAGGAGCATTGAGAGAGCTGTTGCTTAGTGGTGAGGATCTTCCGAATCGACCGGTCTGGGAGCAAGTGAGTGACTTCAACAATAAAGACCCAAGTACAATAGTTGACACCCTAGGGCGTCAGAACCTGCAGAACAAGAATCCAGACCGACAGATAATCCTCAAGATGGCGTACAAAGATAAAAGAGGAGACCTTGTGCGCATCGCGAAGCGTCCCGAGAATCTGTCTCTGCAGGTTCTAAAGGACGAACTCGCACGTGTTCGTTTGATAAGACTAAGGCAACGGAAAACACTGATTTTTGACATGTACGCGAACTATCTTCTCAAGAAACACTACCCGGACCTAGAAGAAGATCAGTATCCAGCAGCTAAGGCGCAACAATTTGCGGACCTACCGGTCTTTCAGAAGCATGATCTCGAAAATAGACTTTGTAAGTTGTACGACGAGGGTATGCTTTCCAGCACCCTATCAGATAAGATCGACGATGAGCTCGCACTGATCCAGGTGCCGAGCGAAGCAGAAGTGGATGACGCAGAGAAAGTCGAGATAGACTACAGTGAACGCCCTGTCGTATCACGGCCAGGGTGGCAACCCGATTCCGGAGAACCCATCCTCGTGTATCCAGTGCTGTCCGGTGGCGCAAATGTCGATCCTAAGTACCAGACTTATACGGTTTTCTCCCCCGTGGCTCTCGGGATGATCAGGATAGATGGCAGATGCTTCCCAACGGTCTCCCACTACATAATGTTTGCTCTGCTCGAGAAACTGCTCACAATGGGATCACCATTCGGCCCCGATGCCGCGTATCAGCAAATGCTTCTGAAACCGGGAGAGACGCAGGTTGGAGGAATCGACAGTTTCGCACCCATATCCACCATAACTCAAAGGTGGCAACATCTCGAAAGTCTGGAGTACAAGAACGCACTAGAAGAAGCCGCCAAGATAGGCCTAGACTATAAATTCAAGGATTTCAAGTTACAGGCCCTACTGGTCAGCACTGGCGATGCAGAACTGGTTTGGAGCAATTTCTCGAACCCCGTTCTTGGAGTAGCAAAAGATGACCGCCCGGGAGCTAACAATAATTTTGTTGGACGGTACATGATGGAATTACGCGCAAAGTTCAAGAAGGATCATAAGGCTATCCTGGTCGGCAAGCTGACGACGGAGGACGTAGCGACCGTGATCGACAAAGACCCGTTTATGCAGTGGTGGATAACAATGCGTGTTCGTGACATGTGTAATGCAATCATAACACTCAAACACTATCTGTGGACCAAAGATGGGGTTACACAAGAGATATCTCCGATGTTCGTAGCAACAGTCCTGAATGAAGTGTACCAACCTTGCTCCCACCTGTTTGGTAAAGCCAACCTCGTTACAGCGGAAGCTCCTGAATCCTTTAGACTTGTAGTAAGTAACTCCCCGGGATTCGCTGAGGTTGACCAAGAGGTGGTCGGGATCTTGTGGAAGCATGTGGTTGTTATGGTGTACTACTTGGTTCAGCACATGAAGGATGCTACGATCCAGAGCGTTCGAACGGCACTCGGTCAGATCCAAGCTCTTCTCTCCAAGAAAACGCCATGTGCCCCTGGTATCCTAGGAGACGAGAATGATAACTGCATCCTATCCGCGGTACTTAACTTACTGGTTGGCATTGTGGCGTTCAATAAACAACTATCAATGACTAGTGCTATCACAGAAAACGATGTCCATGTTGCAGCTTCTATCATTCTAAATACCGATGTGGCGGACCAACTTAAGCCCGTGCCGGAACCCAGGGGTGGTGACCTGCCAGGTGACGAAGATGGAGACGATGAGTTCGACAGAAAGGATCCTGAGTTTATCATTCCCGGAGACGATGACGACACCGATGACGATGGGCAGTATGGTTCGGAACCCGGAAGCCCGGATGAAGATGGATACTCTCCTTCTCCCCTTTCCAGAGTGAACTCGCTCTTGACCGCTCTTAGAGATCAGTTCCCGGAGCTCGAAGACCCCGTCGCGGTCGCCAAGACGATCGATATGGTAATAGATACAATTAAGACTCACCCTGTTCCGTCCCCGGCGATAAAACAAAATCGCATTAACTTCTTCGCGACCCTCAGATAAGAAATCATTCAAATGTGAAAGCGTCTTTGCTTTTATATTCGCATGCTTGTGACCTCCCCATCCTTAGAGATTGCACCCTCTACCACCGACACGCATTGAACCCCCAGCTGATCGACCATCTCTATCTCGCACGGTGCTGTGGTAGAATTCTCAACGTGCCTGTTCTCTTCATTGGTTTTTAATATATGAATGAAACTCATAAGAGTCTTGCCGACACTGTCTTGTGTTTTCATGTACAAGCTGATGTTACCTCCTATAATTGCCAACATCTCGATGAGAGGTAGATCCCCTACACCTCTAAGGATGACATAATCGGCGAACGCAGCAAACAACGCAGCCAACACGAAATTCATAATCACGTTGTACCACCGTTGAAATGTGTGATCGAGTTCGCCGCCGCGAGCTAAGACTAAATCCTCCAGGTAGATTGGTTGTTGGTGGAGTTTCTCTGCTATAGTAGGGAAATTGAGGAAAAAGAAGTACGACCCGAAGAAGTAGAACACCGGGAGCACATAATAATTCATCAATTCATCAACAAAGAAAGGGGTCACGAACAAACCAGTCGACAACGGGAGAAGAAGTCGAATAGGCGATAGTAGCTTGTATCTTAATTTACACATTTTTTATCCTTTCAAACATTTTAAAAATCGAAAGCACCGACGGCGACTAGCCGAAACGATAGACAACTATAGCCATAACTGCAAGTGCAACGAAAACAAGAATAGGGAGAATCCATCTAGTATTTCCCCCAGAAGAGGAAGTTGGAGGACCTGGGTCTGGTGATGGAGGATCCGGGTCTGGATTTGGACCT
>TARA_Y100000385_G_scaffold34879_1_pt1 | contig 14341 bp, 6 predicted proteins | sample TARA_Y100000385 | Tara Oceans TARA_Y100000385 (sample SAMEA2620980) | marine metagenome | biome: marine biome (ENVO:00000447); feature: surface water layer (ENVO:00002042); material: "saline water (ENVO:00002010), including plankton (ENVO:xxxxxxxx)" | depth 5 m
TCTCTTCTTTGTTGTTGGAATAATGGTTTTAGTACCTATAAAGAGTTCTGATAATGTTACTATTGATTCTAATAATTATCAATTTCAAGAAGATTCTATTCAAGAAGGACCAAAACAAATTAAATCTGAATTTAGTGAAACCTTACCATTTGCAGATAATGGAAGATTAATTTTGTGTTTTTTTGCACCAGGTTGTGACCATTGTAGAGCAGCTGTTAGATCCATTGATTCGTTGTCTAAAACAGTAGAGAATTTTCCTAAAGTTGAAATCGTTTTTATGGATGAAGAAATAGATAAGATTCCTGAATTTTTTGAATATGCAGGAAGCGAGTACCATTACATTGTATTAGATATCTCAACGTTTTACGATGTTCTAACTTGGGAAAGAGATACTCCTGGAATTTTTTATATGTGGAATGGTAATATTTTAAAAGAATTTAATGGCACCAACGACAGTGCCTATGATCCTGAACTGCTCCTAAAATCACTTGAGAATAAATAGTATAAATAGCTTTAAAAAATGAGAAAAAAAATTGTTGCTGGTAATTGGAAAATGAATCTTAATAAGTCTGAAGCAGATATTTTGTTTAACGATCTAGAGTCTAAAACCTATCCAGATGATGTAGAGGTTATTATTGCACCTGCTTCCATATACTTAGATAGTTTTAGCAATGCATCTAAAGTAAGTATTTCTTCTCAAGATGTATCTGCGAATAATAACGGCGCTTTTACTGGTGAATTTTCTGCAGAAATGCTTTCCTCTATAAATTTACGATTTGCAATTGTTGGACACTCAGAGAGAAGAACTTTTCACAAAGAAACAGATTTACTAATTTTTCAAAAAGTAGAAATGCTTTTAAAGCATGGTATAACTCCAATTTTTTGCTGCGGAGAATCTCTTTCAGACAGAGAAAGCAAAAATCACTCTAATGTTGTAAAGTCTCAACTTTCACAAATTCTAAGTAAACTTTCCTCTGAAGAATTTAGTAAAATTGTTATTGCTTATGAACCAGTTTGGGCTATAGGTACTGGACTTACTGCTGACCCTGAAGATGCCCAAGAAATGCATTCTTTTATTCGCAGCCTTGTTTTTGAAGCATTTGGTAGTGAAATATCAGAACTAATATCTATACTTTATGGCGGAAGTTGTAAACCTTCTAATGCCAAAGAATTATTTTCTATGGATGATATTGATGGTGGATTAATTGGTGGTGCTTCCCTAGATTCTGAAAGTTTTGAAGCTATTATAAATTCTTTTTAGTTTGGACTATATTGAAATTCAATTTGTTTTAAAAGAAAGAGTTCCAATAATAGATGTATTTATCCAAGAAATTGCAGATTTAGGTTTTGATGCTTTTAAAGAGAACTTAAATATTCTAAGTTCCTATATACCGTCAATTAATTACAATGAAAAAAAGCTAAAAGAGTTATTTGACAATTACAGTGCTTTTGTTATTTCATTTAAATTAATTAATCATCCCTACGAGAATTGGAACAAAAAATGGGAGAGTAGTTTTCAACCGATTCAAATTAATGAAAATTGTCTGGTAAGAGCTTCTTTTCATAAACCATCCAAGAAAAAGTACGATATTATAATTAATCCAGAGATGTCTTTTGGAACAGGTCACCATGAAACTACTCGTTTAATTGCCAAAGATTTATTTAAACAAGATTTAAAACACAAAACCATATTAGATTTTGGTTCGGGTACAGCTATTTTATCAATATTGGCAGAAAAGCTTGGGGCTAAGCAAGTTGATGCAGTGGAAATTGATAAAAATGCAATTAAAAATGCAATTAATAATTTAGCAACCAATAATTGTAAAGTCATAAAAATAATAAATGGAGATGGAAATAGCATTCCCAATAAAAAGTATGATTACCTTTTAGTAAATATAAATAGGAATACGATTATTAAAGAATTTACAAACATTTTTAATGCTATGAAGAAAAATTCAATTGTGCTTTTTTCTGGATTTTTCGAATCTGATGTTGATTACATTAAAGATTTATCTATCAAAAGTGGATTAAAAATTTTATATTCAGATTTAGAAAATGAGTGGGCATTGTTGGTCATGAAAAATTAATAATAATTATGAAATTTAAATTCTATTTAGCTATTTTATTTTTTACAAGTTGTTTTTCAAAAAATTTCTCTCAGACTACATTCACACCAGAACCAGAAAAATTTCTTAAGGATGTACAATCTTATATTGGAGCTTATGATAAAAACAAAGCTAAAAAATACGTAAAATCATTTGAGCCTTTATGGTTAGGCAATTTCTTTACTCCAGATCATAAAGCCCTTGTATACTATACTTTAAACTTAATGCTTGAAAAGAAATTAAGAGTATTTCCAGATTTCATTAACTATTTTGATGCTATTTATAATTATTCTAATTCAGGAATGAGCTCTGATAATTTTATAAAATGGAATAATACTTTAGATATTGTTATTAAAAAGACCACCAATAAAAAAGTCCAAGAATTTCTTAAAGTTTCCAATAATCTATTTATTGATGGAACAATTTATGTTACATCAAGAACACAGAAATCTGCAACTAGATGGCAAGTTTCGACAAAAGATAGTTTTGATATAAAAATGATTAAAACAAAACCAGTATTTATATTCAAAGATGTTGATTTAAGATGCTTTTCTAAAAATGACAGCTCTGTAATACGTAATACATCGGGAAAATTATTCCCACTTAGATCTATTTGGCAAGGAAAAGGAGGTAAAATTGATTGGCAAAGAGCAAAAAAAGATAAAAACACTTACTATGCAAAAGTTAATTCTTACAATATTGGTCTAAAAAATCCATCTTATTATATTGATTCAGTTTTGTTTTACAGCAGTTATTTTGACTATCCTATAATGGGTAAATTAACTGAGAAAGTTCTTTCAGTTATTTCATCCAAAAAGGTGGTTTATCCATCTTTTGAGTCCTACAGTAAAAGGCTTAATATTAAAAATATCAATAATAATAAAAACATTGAATTTGATGGTGGTTTCACAATTCGTGGCAGCAAATTATATGGCTCAGGTAGTATCGACAACCTATCTAAATTAAAAATTAGTTACAACAATAAAGAAGTTTTGGTTGCTGAGTCCATTGGATTTATAATAAATGACGAACAAATAATTTCAGAAAATGCAAAAATTAAATTTTTCTTAGACTCTGATTCTATTTTTCACCCAGCATCCAATTTGGTTTTTTCTAATATCACTAAATCTCTGACTTTATCTAGAGGAGCAGAAGGTATTTTCGCTGCTCCCTTCTATAATAGCTACCATAAATTAGATATGTATGTGGAAACTTTATCATGGTTAATTGGTGAGCCTTCGGTTAAACTTTCTGCACCCAAAGGTACAAAAAGTATAAAAACTGCTCGTTTTGCATCTTTGAACTTTTTTGATGTTAATATCTATGATAATTTAAATACTGAAAGAGGAAATATTTTAGTATCTATTAAGAGATATGTAGAAATCTGTGGCTCCAATATCTTTACAATTGATGAATTAGCAAAATATTTGGTAATGACAGAAAATGATTTGCAATTCTTACTTTTTAATTTAACAGAGTTAGGATTTTTAAATTATGACTCTCAAACAAAGCTTATTTCATGTAGTGAAAAGCTATTTAATTATATAAAAAACAGATCTGGAAAAAAAGATTACGATGTATTGATTATAAATTCTAATTCAGAAACTAATGCAATACTTAGTCTAAACTCTTTAGACTTAAATATTTTTGGAGTAGACAGGGTTATACTAAGTCTTAAAAACAAGGTTTGGATTAAACCTGGAGGAAGAAGACTTACTTTGAAAAAGAACAGAGACATCAACTTTGATGGTTTGATAACTGCTGGTAAAACACAGTATTACGGTTTTGACCTTTCTTTTATTTATGAAGATTTTAAACTTAATTTACCTAAATGTGACTCTATGTTTATTTGGGCTAATTACAAAGAATCTAATAAAAAAGGTAAATTAGTTAGGTTGCAATCTAAAATTGAATCTCTTGAATGTCGTATTATAATTGACGATCCATCTAATAAGTCAGGTTTAGATACCTCACATCACGAATATCCTACTCTAAATTCAAATACTAAATCATATGTTTATTACGACGATCCATCAATACAAAATGGACTTTATAACAGAGATAAATTTAAATTTACTTTAAACCCTTTTTTAATGGATAGTTTAGATGATTTCACAAATCATGGAATTGACTTAAAAGGTCTATTGGAAACGGGAGGAATTTTCCCAGATTTTGAAAATAATTTGCAAATTATGGCAGATTATTCTTTAGGTTTAATAAGAAAAACACCTTTAGATGGATTTAATATTTACGGTCAACTAGCAAGCTATGATAATGAAATTAGACTCTCAAATGAAGGGTTAAAAGGGACAGGTACTATAGAGTTTTATACTTCTACAGCAATATCCGATGATATAACTTTTTTTCCTGATTCAGTAGTGGCAATAGCCCATACTTATAACAATAAGGAGCAAGAAAAAGATCCGGAAATTCCTTTAATTAAGGGAAAAAGTTGTAAAGTATCTTATATTCCCAAAGAAGAAATATTATACGCTTATTCTATAGATTCTAATTTTGTTTTTTTTGATGGAGGGCTTGCATACTTGAATGGAAAAATAGAATTAAGTTATAATGGGATATTAGGAAGTGGAATTATGCGATTTGGCGCAGGTGAAACAGAATCAAATGAGTATTCTTATGAAACCGATGCCATTTTAGCTGATACTTTAGAATTCAGGTTGGTTTCTCAAAATAGCAATGTAGACGAATTATCTCTAAAAACACAGAATTTAAATGCAAGAGTAGATTTTGAAACTAGAATAGGAGAATTTAAGTCTAACACTGGGGAAAGTTTTGTAAAGTTTCCTGAAAACCAATATATATGCTATATGGACCAGTTTAATTGGTACATGGATAGCGACGAGTTAGAAATGGAGAACAGTAAGCAGTCTCAATCAGATATCAATATTGATACAGATTTAGACCTTCAAACTTCTAATTTTTTCTCTATTAATCCAGATCAAGACTCGTTGAATTTTGGATCTGCCAAAGCAAAATTTGATACTAAGAAAAAAAGAATTATTTGCAACGAAATTAAGTTCATTAAAGTTGCCGATTCAAGAATTTTACCCGATAGTGGTAAAATTATTATTAGAAGAAAAGCTAAAATTGATCCTTTAGAAAATGCATTTATTCTGACCAATGATATAACAAAATACTACGAAATTTATGATGCTGATGTAGAAATTAATTCCAAACACGATTACATTGCATCAGGAATTTATGATTTTATAGATCTAAATGGAACTAAACAAAATATTTTCTTTTCTGAAGTTCGTCCAGATACTACTGATCAAACTCAAGGTACTGGATTTATTAAGAAAAGTAAAGATTTTAAATTAAGTCCTAATTATAGTTTTTATGGAGACGTTAATTTAGTTTCTACAAATCCCGATCTTGAATTTTCTGGATTTACTCAAATTGTTCATTCTTGTAAAAATATTCCCAAACAATGGATTGGTTTCACTGCAAATATTGATCCATTAGATATTTTAATACCAATTGAGGTTGATTCTAGCACTAAAAACTCCAATTTCAATAATGTTTTTTCTGGAATGGTATTTAATAATACTGATTCTTTATCTCTTTACTCTACGTTTTTATCCTCAAAAACTAATGACAATCATATAGGCCTTATTAACGCAGACGGTTTTTTAAAATATGATTCTAAAAGAAAGGAATATCAATTGTCCAATTCTGAAAAATTAATTGAATATTCCTTACCTGGAAATTACTCTTCTCTAAATATTGAAAATTGCAGACTTAAATCTGATGGTGTTTTTGATTTTGCTGTAGATTTAGATCAGATTTCTTTAATTCCAGCTGGTGAAATTAAATTCAACCCTAAAAAATGGTCTACTGATTTTAAGACTTCTACAATTCTTAATTTTCATTTTAGTGCAAATGCTTTAGAGCAGTTGGCTAAGTCAATAATAGAATTTCCACAACTAAGATCGTTAGATTATCAGAATTCCTATTTTGAAAAAGCATTAAGTGAATTTACTTCTAAAGATGAATCCAACGAAATGATTTCATCTTTAAATATAAATGGTAAAATAAAGAAATTACCTGAAAAATTAGAAGTACCTATCTTTTTAGGAGATATTAGGTATAGGTGGAACTCTAGTAGAAAGGCTTATGTGTCTTATGGAGATATTGGAATTGCTAATATCAATAAGAAACAAGTAATGAAATATGTTAAAGGAAAAATAGTAATCTCTAAAAAGCTAACAGGAAATGAAATCACTATTTATTTACAGTTAGATAAAGATAATTTCTATTATTTTAATTATAAAAAAGGATTGTTAAAAACATTCAGCTCAAGTGATGAATTTAATAAAATTATTTCTGATACTAAAAAAGATGAAACCAAAAGCAAGAAAAAAGGAAAGCAAGATTATCAATATGTTATGGGTGCAGTAAAGGATGTTGCACCATTTGTTGCTACTTTTATGAAATAGAATGCAAAATATATTTGAATTAAATAATTTATTTGCTGTTTTATTATCCTATTTTATTGGTTCAATTCCGTCTGCTATTTGGATAAGTAAATGGTTTTTTGGAATTGATGTTAGAGATTATGGAAGTAATAATGCAGGTGCAACTAATACGTTCAGAGTTATAGGAAAGACTGCTGGATTTATGGTTTTATTTATTGATATTTTAAAGGGATGGGTTTCGGTTAAAATTCTTACTTCTTTTTTATTATGTAGTCCTGAAAGCACAGAATTTATTAATATGCAGATTGTTGTTGGTATTACTGCAGTTTTGGGGCATGTATTTCCAATTTATGAAAAGTTTCAAGGGGGGAAAGGAGTAGCTACATTAATGGGAATTATCTTGGCTATTAACTTTTCTGCTGCAATTGGGTGTGTAATTATATTTTTATTGATCTTTATTTTTACTAATTACGTTTCTTTAGGAGCTATAATTGCTGCAATTTCTTTCCCAATTATTACAATTTTAATTATTAGAGTTGAATCAATTTCTCTAATATATTTTTCTATTTTCACTTCGATATTGGTTCTTTTTACTCATAAACCTAATATTTATAGGCTCTTGAGTAAAAATGAAAAAAAAATGAATATCAAGCTAAAAAAAAGACCTGATAAATGAAATTTTTTAAATCATATGGGTTTTTATTTTTTATTTTCCTAAGTTGGAATCTAGTAGGACAGGAAAACTTCAAAAATGAAGGTGAGAGAATCAAATATGCCAATAAATTATTTGAAGAACAGAAATTTATTGAGGCTGAGCCTCATATGTCTAACTTTTTGAGTAACAAAAACAACGCCGAATATAATTTCAAGTATGGAGTGTGTGTTTTATTTAAATATGCGGACAAGTCCAAATCTATCCCTTATTTAAAAAAAGCCATAAAAGATCCTGAAGTTGATCCAAGAGCTTATTTTTATTTGGGGAGAGTATACCATTATAATTATCTATTTCAAGATGCTTTGAACTTATATAAAAAATACAAATCTATTGCCAATTCTAAACAAGCAAAATTTCTTAAACTTGAGATGTATATTAAAATGTCTCAAAATGGTCAGTCGTTAATGAAAAATCTTTCTGATATAATTGTTGTAGATAAAAAATCTACATCTGTTAATAAGTTTAATTATAGTTATGATTTAAAAGATATTGGTGGGAAAATTTTAGTAACGGAGGAATTTCAAACTAAAATGGATAAAAAAAAGAATCATAAATCAATCATTTATTTTCCCCCACTTAATCAAGACTTTTTATTCTATTCAAGTTATGGAGAGTCTGGGGATAACGGTTTAGATATTTATTTCAAGAAGCGACTCTCAAGTGGTGGTTGGTCAACTCCAAAAATTCTACCAGAAAATATAAATTCACCTTATGATGAAGATTTTCCATTTTTAAGTTCTAATGGTACTACTTTTTATTTTTCATCAATGGGACATAATTCAATGGGCGGCTATGATATATTTAGATGTAATTTTAATTCATCTACTAATGATTTTGGCCCAATTAGTAATCTTGATTATAAGATAAATAGTACGGATGATGATATTCTATATTTAGTAGATAAAGAAAATAAAAATGCTATTTTTTCCTCTAAAAGATCTTCTAAAGGAGGAATGATTGATGTATACGATGTGAAGGTTCAGGTTTTACCAATTCAAAATATAATAATTTCAGGAAGTTTTAAAAATTCTATTCTCGCAAAAGATTTTAATGCAACTATAAAAGTTCAAGATGTAAGAACCAACAAATTAATAGGTTCCTACAATGTAGATAATAAGTCTAATTATAATATTCTATTACCAAATTCGGGAAAATATAAGTTTATTGTTGAAACACCAAAAAGCGAAAAAATACATGCTGGTTTAGTAGAAGTGCCTCCACAAACTGAATTAAAAGCATTAAAACAAGAAATAGAGTTGGTTAAAATTAGTGGGGAAGAGAAATTAATTATAAAAGACTATTTTGATCAATCTCCAGAAAATGAGTCAGTTATTATAGCAAATGTTTTAAAGAAAATGTCCAATCCTGAAATAAATATTGATATGTACCCAGATAGTGTTTTAGATAAAATTTTTGAAAGTCAAAGAGATGATTTGCTTATTGTAAATAACCCAACTGATGACGTTGGTGAGTTAACTGAAAATAGTGAAAATGATTTTGATAGTTTCAACGATCAAAAATCAAAACTTTTAATCCTTAAAAATGATCGATTAAATGAATTAAATGAACAAAATTTACTGATTTCAAATATTGCCAAAAATAAGTTAGAAGAATCAAGAACTAATGCTAAGAAGGCAGATGATATTTTATTAAAAATAGATTCTGAAGAAAATGATTCGATAAAAAATATTCAATTAAAGTTAGCTGCAAAATTTAATACTACAAGTAAACGCTTAAGTAAAGAAATTACTAATACAATTGAAATTTCAAAAAAAATGAAAGAAGAAATCATTTTAAAAGAAAAAGAAATTTTAATTATATCAGATTTAGAAGTTAAAGAAGATTTAGTTGCAGAAAATAATGATGAAATTGATATGATTAAAAATATTAAAGAACAATTATCTAATCCTTTAAAAGAAAAATCTACTGTTGAATTAATTCAACAAAAATCCATAGAAAAGGAGCAAAAAGCTAATGATTTACTAAATACTGCAGAAGAAATAAAATTGGAAAAGCAAACCTTGAAAACCCAGTTAAATCAAGAGAGATTAATTCTGGATTCTACTGAAAATATTGTTGAATCTTTGGACCAAAATTTGAAAATAAATGAATTAGAATCTAAAATTAAAAAAATGGAATCTGATATTGAGAGTAAGCTTTTTCAGTATGATGAATTAATTTCTGAAAAGAAAGAACTTGAAAATCAAGCTAAAGATTTAGAAGAAATAAAACTATCAGAAAATTACAAAAGTTTAGTTTTAGATTCGGATGTAGATATAGAAACCATTGAAATTCAAAATGATTTTGTAACAACTAATTATATTGATAAGAATAATCCACAATTAGAATTTGTAGTAGTAGCTGATAATGATAACATTTCAAAAGATAATCAAGATATATCAAATTCTAAAGAAAAAACCTTAGATGAAATTAAACAGCCAATTAAAGATAATCAAACATCTAACTCTGTTATAACATCTTCAAATAATTCAAATAGTAATTCTCTCAGTGAAGAAAGAAAAAATATTGAATTTGTAGAAAACTTACCAATAGATATACCGATTGCTAATGAGTTACCTAAAATAACAAGCCAAACTGTTAATGGAGTAACTTATAGTTCTCAAAATGAGCCTGAAAACTATCAAGTAATTGCTAAGGTTGACCCTGAGTTGGAATTTGTTCAAAATAATTATGAAAATCAAACAAACAATAAAATAATAGAAATTAATAAAAAAAACATTGATAATATCAACTTAATGTCCTTTGAAATAGATGAATTAGAGCTTCAAAAGCTAGAGCTGTCTCTTGATAAGGAAAAAGCTATAGTTGACAAAAAAATAAGCCAAATAAATAAAAAGAAAGCTAAAACACAGCTGAAAATTGCGGATGATATAGCATTTGTTAATGATAGTGAGATAAAATATTTAAATAGAGAAATAACATCTTACATAAATGAGTTCAAAAAATCCAACGTAAAAGAAAATTTTAAATTTAATCAAGCACAAGAGTATCAAGTAGCTGCAAGTAAACTTAATAAAAAGTCTATTGAACTAAGAGCTGAAGCTAATCTAGAAAAAAATAAAGTCAAAAAAGGAAAGTTAATTGAAGAAGCTATTGAGTTTGAAAATACTGCTATAAATCATCTTGTAAGATCTAAAAAATTATATTTAGATGCTATTGAAGAAGATTTTTCAGACGATAAATTGACTGTTGCAAAAACATTGAATCCAAACATATTGAAACAGTCTGTAAGATTAAAAAAACTTTCTGATGTCGCACTAGAACAGTCTAAGGTTTACTCTGAAAAAGCTGCCGAATTAACTATTAAAGGGGATGTTTTAGGAGCCAATGGATATGAAAATTTAGCTTCTATTGAAAAGAATAAATCTTCTAACTATTTAGAAAAATCTTTAGACATCCAAAAAATTGAAATGGTTATAGTAGAGGATATTGAAATATCTAAATCCTTAGTTGATGCAGAAGTAATAAACATAGCTTCTAGTAATGAGTTTAAATCTTTTTATGATGACCAAACAGCTCTTAATGATCTAGAAATAGAGAATCAAAAATTAAAATTTAAAAATGATGGCTATTTAAGAATGTATGACCAAATGATTGCTAAAGCAAATTATTTGGAGCAACAGTCTAAATTAGAAACTGATATTCTAGTAAAGAAAGAGTTGATAAGTGCATCTACAAATTTAAAAATTGAAGCTAAAAAAAATAAAAAACTTTCAGAGGCAATAATTTATAGTATGGATTCAGTAAAAAGAGAAATTAAAAATAAGCAAATGAGTCAAGCACTTGTTCTAGAAATGTTAGATCCTTCTAAAAAAAATCAAATTAAAGCATTGGCAATTTCAGGTAAAGCAGATAGTGTTCTTGCTTTATTGTCAAATATGAGTTCAGATACAATTGGATTAATAGATTCTAGTAGTTTAAATATTACAGATACATTAGATCTTACAGCAATTGATTCTACAGAAATTGAGCCAATTGAAGATAATGGAGAATTAGTGCAAGATTTTAAATTACCTGACTTTAAACCTAAAATAGTTTCTAATGATTCAGAAGATATTTTTTCCAAATATTTTGTTCCTCCAACTGAAATTAGTCAAGAAATATTTCAATTAACTGATAAAAAAGTTTATTCTAAAGAAAATCCTATCCCATTAAATCCTAGGATTCCTAAAGGTTTAATATTCAAAGTTCAGGTGGGTGCTTTTAGAAATCCTATTCCCCAAGATTTATTTAAAGGATTTGCACCTATAAGTGCTGAAAAGCTAAGAGACGATATTACTAGATATAGCGTAGGTTATTTCAAAACATTTAAGGATGCTAATCTTGCTAAAAATCAAGTTAGGGCATTAAGTGACAGTTATGGAGATGCTTTTGTAGTTGCTTTTAATAATGGTAAAAAAATAAAGTTAAGTGAAGCAAGAAGTATTTTATCCAATCAGTCAGTTGAAGATACCCAACTTCCTTCGTTATCTTCAACTAAAAGTTTATCAGCTTTAAGAACTGAAATTGCTCGAAACTCAACATTAGCTTCTGCGAAAACTACTGACCAAATAAATGGTATCTTTTATTCTGTTCAGATTGGGGCTTTTTCAAAGCCTTTATTAAAAGAAAATTTACCTAATGTTTCTCCCTTGATAGTCAGTGTAGTTAACAGTTTATATAAGTACTCTACAGGAGAGTTTAAAAACATAGAACTTGCCGCAAGAAAAAAAGCCGAGTTACTTGACAATGGAATTTTAACAGATGCCTTTATAATTGCTTATAATAATGGAAAGAACATTACTCTTCAACAAGCAAGTTCAGCAAATCCAGACAGAGTAATAGTTTATAATAATCCTGTAATTTACTACATAGATTTTGGAACTTATGATAGCGATATTCCTGCAGATCTTGATGGAAATAACCTAAAATTGAGAGATTTTAGTATTAAATCTAGATTTAGATTTGGAGGAAGTCAATTTTTTAGTAAGAAATACAATTCTCTTGCAGATGCACAAGTTGCTCTTAACTCAATTAGTTCCGAACTTGTTTCAAATTCTAAAATAATTAAATCTACTCGAGACGATTTTAACTTCAATTATGAGTATAAGATAGAAATTGGAGAGTTTGATAGCATAACAGACGAACTTAAATCTAAGTTTAATAAACTAAAAGATTTAGAATTTAAGGGGGTTGAAACTAATGGGTTAACTAGATATTACTCTAAGAGTAGAGACAATTACGAATCAATAACTACAGACTTAAATACATGTACTTCTCAAAATTTAGAAAACTCTAAAGTTGTAGTCTTTAAAGATGGTGTTTTAACCAAAATTGAAGAAACTTTAAACAGTTTTAAATGATTTTAATAAATCGTTAAATTTGTAGTAAGTGAGTAATCAAGATAAATATGAAGAAGACGTAGTAATTGCTGAATTATTAAATTCTCAAAAATCCATACTACTATACAATGATGATGTGAATACTTTTGACCATGTCATTGATTCTCTTTGTAAATATTGTGAACACGATTCTGTTCAGGCAGAGCAATGCGCTTGGATTGTACATAACAATGGCAAGTGTTTAGTTAAAAAAGGATCTTATGACGATTTAAAACCTATTTGTAGCGCACTAAAAGAAAATGGATTGAGTGCCCAAATCCACTAGAATAAAATCATACTTCACTATCCATTAAATCAGTTACTACGTTGTAACGAGGATCATCAATTGAAGTTTTAATAATCTTTTTGAATTTAGGATCAGCTTTTAATAGTAAAGTGATACATTCTGGACTTAAATGGGTGAGTTTTAGATTTTTTTTAACCTTTAAGTACTTTCTAGCTATGTTGCTTATGGCTTCAATACCAGAGTGATCGCTAACTTTAGATTCAATAAAATCTATCTCTATATTTTCAGGGTCTTTTTTTAAATCAAATTTCGATATGAAGTTTTGTACAGATCCAAAGAATAAAGGTCCCCATATTTCATAAACTTTAGTTCCATTTGTTTTAATTCTTTTCCTAGCCCTAATCATAATAGCATTTTTCCAAGCAAAAACCAAGGCTGATATTACAACACCTACAATAACTGCTATTGCAAGATCTTGCCAAACAGTAATAGCAGAAACTATCACTAACACTATTGCATCTGAGGTGGGTATTTTTCTTATTATTCTAAAACTACTCCAAGCAAAAGTTCCAATAACCACCATAAACATGACTCCAACTAGAGCTGCTATCGGGATTTGCTCAATAAGAGGGGCACCAAAAAGTACAAAGCATAAAAGAGCTAGAGCTGCTGTCAATCCAGATAATCTTCCTCTTCCTCCAGAGTTTACATTGATTATAGACTGACCAATCATAGCACATCCACCCATTCCTCCAAACAAACCATTTAGGATATTTGCGCTTCCTTGAGCTAGGCATTCTCTGTTTCCACTTCCTCTAGACTCTGTTAGTTCATCAATTAAATTAAGAGTCATTAAAGATTCTATTAATCCAACTGCAGCTAATAGAAATGCAGTAGAAAGTATCAAGCTCCAGTGGTCTGTCATGGTATGTAATAAATCAAATAATTGGAATTGAAAACTGGGCAAAGAACCTTCAAGTCCTTTTCCACCACCAGCCACAATAAAGCTTCCTACAGTACTTACGTTAAGTTCTCCAAATATAGTTACGGCAGCTACTAAAATAATAGCTACAAGAGCTGCTGGTATCTTTTTGGTGAGTTTTGGCAGCAAATACATTATGAGCATGGTTAACCCTACCAGACTCATCATTGTTAAAAGATTTGTACCATTCATCCATGTAGAAATTCCGTTATTGGTTTCTTTAAAAAGATTTAACTGAGATAAGAAAATAACTATTGCAAGCCCGTTTACAAAACCCATCATCACAGAGTGGGGAATAAGTCTTACAAATTTCCCAAGTTTAAATATTCCTGCAGATATTTGGATAAGACCTACTATGAGTAAGGTGATAAATAGCCATTGTAATCCTAGATTTTCAATTGGATTTTCTAGTATTGATCCAACGTGGTTTCCTTTTTGAATCATATGGACCATTACCACAGCCATTGCGCCA
>TARA_Y100000385_G_scaffold225893_1_pt1 | contig 14339 bp, 7 predicted proteins | sample TARA_Y100000385 | Tara Oceans TARA_Y100000385 (sample SAMEA2620980) | marine metagenome | biome: marine biome (ENVO:00000447); feature: surface water layer (ENVO:00002042); material: "saline water (ENVO:00002010), including plankton (ENVO:xxxxxxxx)" | depth 5 m
ATCTCTTTACCTCGCTGCAGAAAGAGCTCTGTCAGCGACATGTCCCTCGAGGGGTTTTGTGCCGAAAAACCTTGCCTGCTGGGCCTGCGCTAGAAGCTCGCTGGACCAAAATAAACGGAATCTAGGATAAGCAATCTTGTTTTTACAAGCAAGCTATGAAATCTAAACGAACCCTAGACTACTTTAGACTCAATCTTACTTTATTTTGCCTTGCTAAGAAATATGGGTTCAGTGTTTGACTGGCTATATTGTGAGGCTTGTATATACTGCGCTCCTTCTTATCAGGAGCGCTGTTATTAACTCACACTCGAAAAGCAATAAGCCAAATGACTCAGGTGCATTCCGAGTATTTTCGATAAAGCAATTTCGATGGCTTTTTTTTGGAAATGCCTCGTTTTTTCTTGCGATGCAGGGTCAAATGCTCACCCGAACACTTCTCGCTTGGGACTTAACTGAATCAGCAACCTCGCTTGCTTACATAAACCTGGTCGTGGCTGTGCCAATGATCTTTGCCTCAATGATAGGTGGAGCCATTACAGATCGGGTTGAACGTCGTAAATTAATTTTAGTTGGACAGGGACTTATCGCTTGTAATGAGATCTTTATTCTTATTTTGTTATCGCTTGGTTACCTTGAATTTTGGCATATGCTTTGTACAGCCTTTATTGCCGGATGTGCTTTCCCGTTCATAATGCCAGCAAGAATGGCACTTACTGCGACTGTAGTCGGCCCGGACAAGCTGCAGAGTGCAATGGCGTATTCGAGTGGAGTTATGAATTTAAGTAGAGTCTTTGGGCCAGCAATGATGGGTGTCGTTGTCGCGAACTTCTCAGTGACAGCAGCGTATATTATTTCAGTGAGCCTTTATGCTACGGCGATTCTATGCATGTTTGGAGTAAGTCGCAGCAAGATCCCTCGTAAAGAAAGTGATAAGGAGAAGAAACTTTGGACAGACGTTATGGATGGGTTTAGCTATGTCCTCAATAATCGCGCCGTTCTTATGTGTTTGCTGTTCGGTTTGGCTCCAATGCTGCTTGCAATGCCGTTTCAGAGCTTATTAGTTGTTCTGGTCGATCAAACTTGGCAGACGGGCGAGAGCGGAGTTGGGACGCTCATGGCTGTAGGAGGCATAGGAGGTGTGCTTGGCTCTGTTTGGATAATAAGACGGGGAGACTCGTCAGAAAGGAGAAGCCTGATGCTCGCCAGCACAGCTGCGTTTGGTGTGTTTTTAGCGATTTTTATCGGTACGAGCAATTTCTACGTTGCTCTGGTCCCATTATTGCTTGCTAACATCTGTGTGAGTGCTAGTCAGACAATCAATAATGCCGCAATTCAACTTTTGGTTGATGATGATGTTCGGGGACGGATGAGTAGTTTTATGTTGATGTCCTTTGCGCTCACCCCAATTGGGGTTTTTCCGATGGCCCTCGCGGCCGATTCCTATGGTGCAGCCAACGCGATGCTCGGAGCCTGTGGGTTGCTGATTGCTGTCGTTTTCGCTTTTGTTCTCTTTAGTAAGACAATCCGTAACTTAGATTATACGATTAAGCAAAAATTAGCTGGAGCACACGAAATTAAATCGCTTGCCTCTTGATGTATATGTGAGACGATCAGTGACTCTCGAGTACTAATGCATTTATAATAACGGTCATGCGCCCGTAGCTCAGCTGGATAGAGTAACTGGCTTCGAACCAGTTGGTCGGGAGTTCGAATCTCTCCGGGCGCGCCATATTAAATTGTTATATAAATAAAAAACAATAACCTAAGCAGAAAATCTTCCTCTACCGTATGCATAAGCGTATACATATTTGAAATTGAGGTAGTATATGGTTTTACTTGCTCTAGGTGCATTCTACCTATTCAGTAGCATCAAATATTGGCGACGCTCCCCAATGAACTTCAAAATTAGCATCTAGGAATCCCCATCCACTTCCGGTCCATCCTTTTGGGGTATTTGAATAATAAATTAAGTCTAATACGTTATCTCCATTCAAATCTTCATAAAAGGCTCGTGTAGATTGATTTATCGGGAAACGCATCGATTGCGGAAATATCTTTGTGTCCATTTTAACCAGAACATCCGCTTTGTTATTCTTATATAACGTTAACGTTCCGTCATTGTTATACGAGATTAAGTCCTGATACCCATCGCCAGTCTTGTCTGAGCAGTCAAACCTGTACGAGTGCTTATGAGCGTCTTGATTAGGTATAAGTTGGGGCGACAGAGAAAGAGTATCTGATGATACATCAAAAGCGAGAAACGGCTGTGAGGTAACTCCATCATACCTAAAGATTTCGGTTGCTTTATCAAAATCGGGGGGCAGCTGCTCTCCCGCTAACTGCGCTATTGCAATTGAAGCCGAGTCAGGCCGCATCTTCATTTGACATGATTCCCAACTTGAAAATCCCAAAAGTTCTGTATCATTTATTTTGTATATATCTTCTTCCCCAACTTTTCCTTTTACTTCTGTCACGATTTTTTCGCCACTTGAAAAGAAGTTGTACATACTTTTTAGCTTCCACTCTGGCCCTTCTTTTTTATGCAATCTGAAGTGACGGAATTCTGTGCAGGCTTTCCGAAACGATATTACAGAGTCTGATATCCCGTTTTCAGAGTTATCCGAGAGAAATGAGACGGTAGCTCCTTGGAAATTCGGATAGCTAGTTACCTCTTGCAGCTGACCATCAATATATCGAAAAGCTGTAGAAGCAGCGCTTTCATTGCAACTTTCGAGACTAGAAAGCACGATATCGTAGCCCCCGCCTGCGTTGCGTGCTTTGTCCACTGTATGCCAGTAGCCCTCAGGTTCCAGCAGGTTGATTTCATATAATCCATTTCCTTTGGACAATAAGACAGCTGTTCTGTTTGCCCAATTGTCTTCAGCATCAGGATCGCTGTTAGTCCAACTTCGGCCGTCCTCTCTATTCATTGCGTAGGCTATGTCTTTATACCCATCACCATTAAAATCAGCTACTACCTGCTTACGACTAGCACCCCCACCAAGGTCAATATTTTCTGATCCGAATATCTCTTTGTTTCCAACATAGAAATTTCGATTGGCGTCCTGAATATAAACAACTAGTGCGTTTTCTACTGGGCCAAAATAGTTATCGGGGGCGCTCCAATTACTATGCCAAAAGTGCGCAACGATATCTTTTAATCCGTCTCGATTGACGTCTATTGCTGCTACCATTTGAAGCGATAAAGAGTCGGCTACTTCACTCGGATAAAGCGCTGATGGCGTCGATACTAGAGATCTTTGGTCGTTAAACAATGGAACTGCATCCATATATTCAAACACCGATCCAGCGCCTGCTCTCAGCCTAACGTTTTTGTAGGTGTTGGTATTTACAGAAAGTATTTTAATTGTGAGGATGTTTGTTTGTTGATCGAAAACAGAAGCGGTCTCGATGCGCTCCTCTACGGGCTCATCTGTCATCGAAACTTGGAAAAACCCATTGTCATCCATTTGTAAATAGACATTTCTATAAACAGAAGCACCTACCTGTATCTCAGGGATTACCAACTCTCCGCTCTGGAAAGTTGCCACTTCTTGCGCGAATATCCCCGGAGTAAAAATGCATGCTAATGTAATAAAATTTACAAGGGTGATGAGCGTTCTCATAAGTTTTCCAAAGTTAGAAATTTGTCGCTATCTTAGCTGTGACTAGGTTTGCCGAGACATTATAGCTGTGATCAGTGTGTGTTTTCAGAAGAACTGACACATTTCTTGTTGGTAAGAGTGTGTGTCTTCATAGCACCCAATAAACGCTATTTGTACTTCTTTATACGGATAGCCCTGCAACGTATCCGGAGCTCCACGCCCATTGAAAGTTGAACCCTCCGAGATGCCCCGTCACATCTAAGACCTCCCCGATGAAGAACAGGTTAGGAAAGTCCTTACACTCCATGCTTTTTGATTTTATGGCATCGGTATTTATTCCCCCAAGGGTGACTTCTGCCGTACGATAGCCCTCGGTTGAAGAAGGTTTGACCATCCAGCTATTGAGCAATGCTCCAATACTTTTTAGTTTTAAATTTTCCCAATCCGCAAGAGGTGATTCAGATTGGTTTGGCCACCAGAGAGCCTCTAGGGCAATGACTAGAGCTCTGGGCATATCTTTTGCTAGAACTGTTCTTAAAAGTGACTTTGGGCTCTCGTTCTTGGTATCAAGCAAATAAGAGGGGGCGTTATGCCCTGGCATCAAATTAATAATCACTGCATCGCCGGGGGTCCAATAGCTGGAGATTTGCAGAATTGCCGGTCCACTGATGCCTCGATGCGTAAACAGCATATCTTCCGTGAAGTTTATGCCATTGCATGAAGCGTCAATGCGGGTTGAGCATCCGGTTAGGCCTTTGCACAGCGATAATATTTCGTCGCTGAACATAAACGGGACGAGGCCCGCACTAACGTCTGTGATTGGTAAGCCAAACGCCCTTGCAATGACGTAACCGATGTCACTGCCCCCTAGGGTCGGTACCGATAGACCGCCACTGGCCACAACTAGCGAGGAACACGACAAAAACTCTGTAGTTTTATCATTGCAGGATAGTTCGACGGTGTAAAAATCTGGGGGGGTTTGAGTTGTGCTTTTTACCTTGGCTGAGGTTCTAATCGTGACATTATGCTTTGTGCATTCATTCTTAAGAAGGGTAACTATATCGCGTGCAGTGTGCTTACAAAAAAGTTGGCCATTCTTGCGCTCTTCATACTCTAAATCATTGCGTTCGACGAGACTGATAAAATCATTTTCAGTGTATTGGCTGAGTGCAGATTTACAAAAATGTATATTGTTGGATAAAAAATGTTCAGGTTCTACTTTTCGATTGGTAAAGTTACATCGACCCCCACCGGACATTAAAATTTTTTTACCTATTTTTGTTGCGCTTTCGAGAACAAGTACATTTTTCCCTCGTGCGGCGGCTGTCGCTGCACAAAACAATCCGGCAGCTCCTCCGCCTATGATTATTACTTCCCAGAAATTGTCGTGGCGAGACGTTTTATTTGTCATTGGCTATAAAGAAAGCATAGTGTTCTGTGAGATCCATATCACAGATTATCGTAAAGACTTTTAAACTCTCCATTGGCTATAAGAGTGCTCAGTTCTCGATACCCACCCACTGAATGGTCATCAACAAAAATTTGCGGCATGGTTCTTTGCCCTGACTTTGTCATGATCTCCGTCATCAATTTCTCATCGCCCTCTAAATTGATTTCATCAAATTGATAGTCGTGTGCGCGCAGTAGCTGTTTTGCAGCGTTGCAGAAACTACAAACGTCCTTGGTGTAAACAGTTATCTTTTTCATGGTTTTCTCGGCTTTACAGAACAAAATCTAATTTAGTTTTTTTACTCTAATCTTTCGGCCCTTTATTCTAATCTCTGGAAGTAGTTTTAAGGCAGCTTTTGACGAAGTATTTTCTATTGCAATATAGCTAATGTTCTCTAAGATATTTATCTTTCCAAGAGAGTCACCACTGATCTCTTTAGTCGACGTTAAGGCGCCCACGATGTCTCCGGCACTTATTTTGTGTTTCCTCCCCGAATTTATAAATAACGTAGTATTCGGTGGATATAATTTGAATACAGATTCTCGTGGCTGTACTGGCATGCTATCAATATGTATATCGACTTTTAACAATTTCATAATACGTTTGAAACGATATTCTTCACTGGGTAGAACAAGGCTCGCTGTTAGCCCTTCGTGACCCGCTCGACCGGTGCGTCCCATTCGATGGATATAAGTCTCTGCTTCGGCCGGAAGCTCATAGTTAACGACCAACTCGATTTTCTCAACGTCTATGCCTCTGGCGGCAACATCGGTTGCGACCAAAATTGAGGTGCTACGATTGGCAAATCGAATTAGAGTTTGGTCTCGATCAAATTGCTCTAGATCACCATGCAGGCTCAGCGCGTGGTGCCCTATTTTGATAAGGTCGGCTTGGAGCTGTTGAGCTTGAGCTTTTTGGTTACAGAATATCAGCGTCGATTCAGGTCTAAACTCTTTAAGGATGGCATTAAGTTTTTCAAGGCGATCGTCTCTAGATGCGTGATAAAACTTTTGCTTAATGTTCGCGGTTTTTGCTGATGATTGTATGGTAAGTGTCGTTGGTTGCTGCTGATAAGAAGAACTTATCTTTAGTATTTCTTCTGGATACGTGGCCGAAAACAATAGCGTCTGCCTTTCGTCAGGACATTCTTGAATAATGAATTCGATGTCGTCTATGAAACCCATGCTCAACATTCGATCGGCCTCGTCGAGGACTAAGGTGGATGTATCTTTAAGATTTAAGCTGCCTTTTTTTAAGTGTTGGAGGATGCGACCGGGCGTCCCAACGATGATGTGAGGGTGTCTTTTAAGCGAATTAAGTTGCGCTCCAAGGGGCTTTCCTCCACACAGAGTCAAAACTTTTATGTTCGGCATAAATTTAGCGAGTTGACGAATTTCTATGCTCACCTGATCTGCGAGCTCTCTCGTCGGACAAATCACCAAGGACTGAGTGGAATATTTCTTGGAATCTAATGTGTTGAGCATGCGCAGACCAAAGGCGGCAGTTTTGCCACTCCCAGTTTCAGCTTGCGCAAGAATATCCTTACCCGCTAGTGTAATCGGAAGACTTTCAGCCTGCACGGCAGTCATCTTTTTATAGCCCAATAAATTCAGGCTTTCCAGTAATTCTGCTCTAAGCGAGAGAGAGCTAAAATCCGAGCTTTGTGGGTTGTGTGGTTCCACTTAAAAATCCTGCTTTGTATCGGCGACGCATGATAGCAGCTTACGAACTATAGTACCCACGGTTTGTCCAAGACCTCCAATATGTAATTAAAAAAAAGGGAGACGCCGAGTAAGCATCTCCCTTTTTACTGGCAAAAAATTTCTTTGCCAGTCAGTTTTGAGGCCCTGAACTAGAAGTCAACGTTCAAACGACCAAAGTAATAGGCGCCTTGCCATGTTACGGAAGTACCTGAATTGTAGAGCCTACCGCAACAGAAGTCGCTAAGTTCATCCTGATCTGGATACTCGTCAAAGATATTTCGGCCGCCAATTGAGAGCCGAATATTTTCGTTGACTTGATACTGCGCTTCGATGTCAGTGAAGATATTTGAATCGGCGGTTTGAACTCTGAACGGATTCCTGTTTGAATTCTCCCATTCGCCATAGTAGTTGAGCCGACCAATGAGCGTAAGGTCCCCAGCTGTATGTCTCGCAGAGTAAACACCTCTCCACCGAGAGTCGGTATTCAAGAAGTCAAATTGATCCTCTATGTTCAAGTAAGCACTTGGGTCCGAGTCAAAATCTGTCTCATTGAAGTTTACAGAGGCAGTTAGCAACGTTGTACCCGCACTCCAGTTAAGAGGATAAGTTGCAACGAAATCCATACCTCTTGTCTCTGTATCAAATGCGTTAGCGAAGTAGAATACGCCGCCAATCGTGTTTGCTCCTGCAACGCCCGCTGCATCTAGCTTTAAATAGTTGGAGTAAGCATCGCCTGAAGTTGGATCGGTAGACACGTCTTGCGTAGAGATTGCATTGAATCGGTCTTCAAGCTGAATTCGATAAAAATCCAAAGTGAAATCCAATTCTCCAATTGAGCCAACTAATCCTAAGCTTAGGTTTTCAGACAGCTCGGGCTTAAGTGCGCTTGCGCCAAGAGCCTGTGCAACTGGTCCGCCCGCGGGGAACAACCCGGTCGCTACTGGAAGACCATCTGGTAATCGAGTAGAGACGTTAATCGTGCCTTGCTGACCTGGTGTCGGTGCTCTGAAACCAGTTCCTATCGAACCGCGAAGTGAAATAGTGTCGGTCAAGTCTAGCTGTCCAGCAAGCTTGTAGACAAGCTCTTTGTCAAAGTCGCTGTAGTCCTCATAACGGAGTGCGCCCTGAAGGAATAAAGTGTCCGTGACATCAGCACTTAGATCTGCATACAACGCTGTAGAGTCGCGTTCATAGCGTTGAGAGAATTGCGGTGAGTACCCGGGAAATCCATTTGAGCCTACGCCCACAACTTGATAAACCGGATCGCTAGAGTCAGAACAATCAAGCGTCGAGCCAGCAGCAATCACACTTGCCCCAGCAGCACTAGCCGTCATATCAGCATTGCACAGCCCGTGAGGGTCCTTCACAGAATAAGGACCGGCAGTATAAGAATCAGGCTCTCCCGCAACAACTTCGTAGGCTTCATCTAAGTAACTTGCGCCAAAGGCTAAGACGGTGTTGTCAAAACCTGAGTCAAGTTCCATTGAGAAATCCGCTTGAAATTGAGTTTCTTCGTTAACTAAGTTACCGGGTCTAAATGATTCCTTTGACAACGGACCCTGAGACGGGTTAATCGTGTTCGAGAGCGTATAAGAAATCTCATTTTCGCCGTGACGACCGCTAAAGTCGTAGCTCAGCCCGCCGTCGGTCTCACCTTTTAAACCACCGACAAAAGAGAAGTCAGTAATTTCTCCAAAGAACCGTGGGGTAAATCCACCTGGGTATTTTTCCAACGGGCTATAGATAGATCCGTCAGCCTCTCTAAGATCCTCTATGGTCCCATTACCTGGATATCGATAGAAAAAGCCTCCGTCGCCTTCACTGTCAGAGTGATTAGCGTAGCCATAGAGCTCACTGTTCTCGCCTAACTGAAGGCCAGCGTTAATGAACACTCGCGTAGCCTCGGTGTTTGGTTGCCCCCAGGGTTGAACAACATTCCCGGGGCCAGTGTTGGGGTTTCTACTCTTTAGCCCTGCTCGGTAAGCGTCGTCACCGTCTGTATCCACGCACCACCAAGATTCGCAATATTGCTCTCCTCTTACGGTGGCGTCTTGTTCAGAAAACTCGGCAGAGATATTCACAAACCCGTTCTCGCCCAATGAAAAACCGATATTTCCAGCGATGGTCGTCTGATCCCCGTCACCCTCGCTGAACCCGCCTTGGTCTACTGAGAAACTTGCACCCTCATTACTGTCCTTGAGGATAAGGTTAATTACACCAGCAATGGCATCTGACCCGTACTGAGCGGCTGCGCCGTCTCGGAGTACTTCGACATTTTTTAGTGCAATTGAGGGAATGGTCGCTAAGTCTGGACCTTGACTGCCCGCGCCACCAATCTGCACAAGAGAAGCTCTGTGCCGCCGCTTTGAATTGACTAGGACCAAAGTCTTGTCTGTAGGCATGCCTCGAAGCTCAGCAGGGCGGATAAATGATGCCCCGTCGCTGATTGGCTGCCGGCCGATGTTAAATGAAGGAACCAGAGTTTTAATAATGTCGTTGGTGTCCGTGAATGAAACAGCCTCAAGGTCGTCAGCACCAAAGACATCTATTGGCACGGGTGAGTCTGATACGGTTCTTGGTCTTCCTCTCGCACCTGTCACGACTATTTCTTCGAGCATGGCGTTGTTGGTATCTTGCGCAAAGACCATTGGTGAGAAGCCCGCTGGAACGAGCAAGCTCAGAGCGATGGCCGATGGTAGCACCCTCCGAGTCGGTTTGTTTCGGTTTGGCATGTATGTCTCCCCTTTAAGAAGTATTTTTCTTGGAACATTTTTATGTTTTTGATCCAGCTTCCAGAAACATCAGCTTGAACTACATGCCAATTTCATACTTGGACTCAAGCAAATCTAAAAGATTCTTTTCCAGCATACACAAAAAAAGGGAGGGGAGATACATTTCTGTATCTCCCCTCCCCAATCTTGATTTCTCTAGTTAACTACGTCTACGATCGCAGACGTCTTAATTAGAAGTCTACGCGGAATCTTGCGTAAACAAAGCGACCTTCGATACCCCAAGGTGTGCTGCCAACATAGGTATTACCAGAACCAACGGTTCCGTCCATGTTTTGCATTTCCAAGGCACCGTCTTCGTCGAATGCATTGTTTGCACCAACTATGACAGTGTAGTTATCGTTGAACGTATATGCGGCTTCTAGATCCACAACGTTTTCGCCACTGTAGCACTCGTCCTTATTAATTGCGCAGTTCAGCATGTAGTTCGTGCCGTTTGCACCGCGAGGACTTGTATCGCCGCTCCAGTTGGAGTCGATCCAGTCATCGTAAGTACGCAAGCGCGCTAGGAAGCGGAAGTTATCAATAAAGTGGTTGTACGTGAATACACCACGATTTTGAGGGTTTTGATTCTCAAGTCCAACAACTCTGTTTCTGTTAACCTCAGAACCTGCGTTGTCAACTTCAGTCTCAGTCCAGTTCCATGCTGCTACCAAGTTTCCGTTGCCCATTCCACCGAAGTCTAGGTTCCACGTACCCACTAGGTCGATACCCTGTGTAGTAGTCGCGAAATCATTCGTGTAGAAAGACACTGAACTCAAGTCAGCCGCACCAGGAACACCAAGCTCCTGCAAGCAGAGGGCAAGGTTACCAGCTGGGTTGGCGCGTGCGCCTGGGCAGGCAACGCCTGCAGGTACATCCCGTCCAGCAATGTTGATTGTACCAGTGGCCGCAATACGATCCTCAAGCTCGATGTTGAAATAATCAAGAGTCACGTTTATGTCTCCTGTTACATCCCAAACGAAACCGGCTGAGAAGTTTTTCGCGTCTTCTGGCTTAAGCGCAGACGCACCAAGGAATCCAGCGATTGGATTTGTTGGTGGGATCTGACCGCGCTGCTGTAACTCACCGTCAACGGTTATTGTTGAAAGCTTAGTTACATTTTCCTGACCTGGTGTAGGAGCCCTGAAGCCAGTGTTGTATGAAGCACGAACTGAAAGGTCATCAGTCAAACGGTATCGACCCTGAACCTTGAAGTTTGTAGTGTCGCCGAAGCTTTCGAAATCTTCGTAACGCAAAGCAACACCAGCAGTGAACGCATCAGTAAGGTCAGCCTCTATATCGGTGTAGAACGCGTAGTTTGATCGGCCCCAATAACCAGACTGCTCTGGGCTGAAACCGGCAAAGCCATGCGCACCAATACTAAGGTTTGCCATAGGTGTTACGCCGTCAGAGTAAAAGTTGTTGCCCTTGGTGTTCTGGAAGGCAAAGCGCCCAGCATTCCAAGAGTTCTTCTCCCCAACGAGTGTCTCAAAACGCTCGTCACGCCACTCACCACCGAATGCAACACTGAGGTCAGATGCAAGGCCATCAACTGGCGTCGTGTAGACAAAGTCTACGTTAACGTTAGTTTCAGACTGAACATTTGAACCAATGTCAAAGTTCCGCTGGAGCTCTCCATTAACAAAACCATCTGGACCGTTCGAAGGATTCCACGTGTTGTTAAGGAGGAATGAAACCGCGTTTCGACCGTAGCTGAAGCTTACGTCATACGTAAGGTCCGAGCTGATGTCGCCGCGAATACCACCTACGATGCTAGCGTCTTTGAGCTGACCACCGAACTGAGGCGTGTAACCACCAGGAACCGCTTGGTTCATCAACCAGCAATTCCCTGGAAGTGCTGCCATAGCAGCAGCATCAGCAGCAACAGCAGCCTGATCTAAAGCAACACCGTTGCCCCCTGATCCCGGCGATGTTAGTGCAGGGCAGTTCGAAGTGTAGTTAGTCTCACCGCCTTTAAGATTGGTATCAACTACCGCTCGAGTGCTTCCATTTGTGTAAACACCTGAACGACTGTTTGGGTTTCGGAAATAAAATCCGCCAAGCGTCTCGCGAGAACCGTAGTTACCGAAGGCATAAACTTCCATGCTGTCACTAACCTCGATGCCTGAGTTGAAGAAGACATTCCAGTTGTCAAGATACTCCGGACCACCCCAAACTTGTGCGTAAGGAGAAGCAACGTTAGCTTTCTGCGCGGCGTTGCCGTTTGCAATCAAGTTAGTTGCATCCGTTCTTTGGGTAGATCGGCTAGTGGGGTCTTGCTCCATCCACGAACCCGTGATGTTCAGGAAGCCGTCGTCGCCAAGAGGTAAACCAATGTTACCCATGATTTGGCTCATACCGCCGTCACCTTCCGCGAACTCTCCAGTACGAGCTTCGAGTGTGAAGCCCTCCGCTGCGTCGTTGAGCTGGAAGTTAATTACGCCGGCAATAGCATCTGAACCATACTGAGCGGCCGCACCGTCACGTAAGATTTCAGTCTGCTTGATGGCTAGAGCTGGAATTGCTGAGATGTCAGCGCCTTGTGATCCTGAAGAGAGCGACCCTCCAAGCTCAGCAATAACACCTGAACGGTGTCGACGCTTTCCATTTACTAAGATGAGCACGTTATCAGGTGGAAGTCCGCGAAGATTCGCTGGACGCACTAAAGTCGCTGCATCAGAAATTTCGTTTCTTGCTACGTTGTACGATGGGACAGTTGTTCTCAACATCTCGTCCATGTCAGCAGAGCCCATGTTCAAGAACTCTTCACCGCTAATTACGTCCACAGGTACAGACGAGTCTGTTGCGCTGCGTTGAGCTCGTCTAGAACCGATCGTTACGATCTCTTCGACGATACCGTCTGCTTGTTGCGCAAGCACAAGTGGCGAGAAGCCAGCCGGTGCGAGCAGACCAAGCGCTATGGCTGTCGGGAGGACCCGCCTTGCCATTGTAGGTCTATTTGTCATTTACTTTCCCCTTGTAAGATTGTTTCTCTCACTGTCTATATAGATTAACTTGCATGCATGCCTATAAAGATAAAGCCGACATTCCGTCCCTTGGGGAGACTGTTTTTGTTGGCACACCTTTTTAGTCAGCGCGAATTTTACGTAAAAAACAATAAAAAGTATATTTTTAAGTCACAAATTACCCATTATTTGACTGTTTTTAGTGTTTAGTCGGATTCCCAAGCACAAGATCTAGTAAATTGCATATCGAAGGTGAAGTAAATCTTAAACAATTGATTCTTAGCATAATTTTATAGTTTCGCTCCGGTGCTGGCCTAAAGCTCTGATTCTTCCTGATGTTGTTCAATTAGCCAAAAAACAATTTGCTCGGTTTTTTGCTATTCTTAATTTGCTCATCGGATAAATAAAAGCGGATTGAAAGCCGTGTTGGGGAAGTTAAGACCTCAAAGGAGAATATTTTTGGTTGCGCGGTTTCGGCTCAGAGTAGGTATGAAATCAAAGGTGGGTCTCGCGGACCCAAAACCGATCTTAATTGGCCTTGATCTTTTCTTGGTATTTTTCCTTTTATCAGCTCCTCTGCAAGCGCAGACCGTGACAGAAGACCTTTTACATCGCGTCATGCCTGATGCAACGAGTTTTGGATTAAAAAGTGGCGAGCCTCCGGTTTATCCGGCCTACAGAAAAAAAGACAATGCGGCTAACCCGGAGCTTATCGGTTATATATTTGAGACAAAAGATTTCCCACCTGAAGAAATTGGATATAGCGCTCCAATTGAGGTGCTTGCTGGCATCGATCTCGAGGGGACCTTGACGGGTATTGAAATTCTTTTCTATCGGGAGTCGTATAAGAGCATTCGGGGTGATTTTCTCAATACAGAACGGTTCCCCCAACAGTTTAAAAACAAATTTATTGGAGACGGTTTTCGAGTTGGTCGAGATGTAGATGGGGTTTCGCGTGCGACAATTAGCAGTTGGGCTGCCGCTCGCGGGGTGCGCAATTCTGCTCGAAAAGTAGCGGAGGTTTATCTGGAAGCGGATGATGCCGACGATCAAAAGTTGATTGCGCTCGATTACTATGCCCAAAAAAATTGGAATCAGTTAATTGTGGAGGGGTTAGTAAAAAACTGGCCCATACCGATGTCCGATGGAACAACGCTTGAACTGACTTTAGCGTATCTTGGTGAGGAACAGTTGGGAGAGCTCTTGGTAGGATCGACCGACTACTCTCGGGCCGAGCGCGAGGCAAGCAGCCGATTGCGCGGAGGATCGTTGCTGATGGTTGGCATTGCCGGTGACTCGTCGACTCCATTTCGTCAGGAGCGCTTGGCACTTGCGCAGGCCGGCAATATTGTGCAAGTAGAGCGGCGACGTTTTGTCTATGTGGGAAGTGCTGAAGAGGGTAAAAGTGCCAAGCAAATGCGTTTTGCGGGGGCAATTATATTGCCTGAAACCTTTGATCTGCGACAGCCGTTTACCGTTTTTTATGATACAGATCTCCAAGTCGACTCGATTACTGAGCTTGTGCAGGTCGACTACGTTTTGCCTCCTCTTGCGCAGACCATTGCTTTTGGGGCCGCGCTTCCGGAGCACTTCCGTTCAGATTCACTTGGGCAGATAGCGGACGCGGATTCGGAAACGTGGGTCTCAATCCTTCTTGACAGCGCTTCTTTGGTCGAGGTTACTGCATTAGTTATCTTGCTGGGACTTGTGCTTGCAGCATTTCTAACGAAGCTATCGATGCTTCGCTGGGTTGCGTTGACAACGACCTTCTTTTACCTTGGATTTGTTAATGGGACCTTTCTCTCTGTTTCCCACCTTACGAATGCCATAAAGCAGGGGCCCTC
>TARA_Y100000385_G_scaffold291873_1_pt1 | contig 14339 bp, 13 predicted proteins | sample TARA_Y100000385 | Tara Oceans TARA_Y100000385 (sample SAMEA2620980) | marine metagenome | biome: marine biome (ENVO:00000447); feature: surface water layer (ENVO:00002042); material: "saline water (ENVO:00002010), including plankton (ENVO:xxxxxxxx)" | depth 5 m
CTCCTCATCTTCCTCCTCATCTTCCTCCTCATCTTCCTCCTCATCATCTTCCTCTTCGCCTAAAATATCAGCTGCTTCACTATTAGTTACCTCTAAAATTAATTTATCAAAATGATATTTGTAAGCCATGCACATTATAAACATTAAAATATAAGATCCCACTGCTTTGATGTTAGCTTTAGAAGCAAATGGATTGGCACATATTACTTTTATACTTAGATAATTTTGTTCCTTATCTCTGCATAGACAAGGGTCGTCATCTAACATACAGAAACCATGTATTCTGTTTAATGGATTTGAATAGGTGTATCTTTCTTGTAATTTTTTTCGTCTATATTTAACTCTGTTTTTTTTCATATCAAAATAAGAAGGAATATCCCTATTATCAACTGCAAAATATATTAAATATTTTCTATTATTATCATTTGCTCTAATATCAGAATCTAATTTGATTTTTTCATCATGTCCCTTTGCTTCAGTATAATGTCTTGCAATTACTTCATAAATAAAACTACTATTAACCTGAGCTTCTCCTTTAGAAAGTTTACCAGGTCCATAAACAGTGCAGTTTTTTTCTAATTTAGATACCAACTGTCTTAGAGTAAATTTATCTAAATCCTTATTATATTTAAATAAAAACTCTTCGATAGTCATAAAGTCTAAGCTATTAAGTTCCCTATATTTTTTTAAAGGATAAGTATTGCCCTTACCTAAATTAAGTTGTGTATTCATAATACTAGATAGTGAATAAACCATTTATTATATAGTATTATATTTTTACAGAGGAGAATCTGTAATTTCAGTTCCACAATAAGGAACAGGATTCTTTTTATAATCGACAGGCTTGTATACACCTATTTTAATACCTTTTTTCAATAGATATTTCATATTAGCCCAAAATTCTTCAGTATGGCCTACCGATTTTGTCATTACATGTGCTAATTCATGTATAGCCACAAACATCATTGTATTAATTTCAATTAATTTATGATTTTTTTTAGATCTTATACAGAATACCAATTTTTCACCTTTGTTTACAGAATAAGATGTATAGTTTGTATTAGGTAATGATTCAGATATCTTAGATGGTCTATATTTTTTTACTAATCTTCTTACTTTAGGGTCAGACATATTATTTTTTTTTAAATATTTTACAATATCCATTAAATTTTTCTTAATTGTCGCTAAAATATCCGCGGCCTCTTCTTTATCTTCACGATTGCGAACAAGATATTGTTCCTTATCTACTGGTGATGTTACATAGGTTAGTTCCGAATACTTCGATTCATAATGCATAAAAAAAACAAGAACCAATATAATTATAATAATTGTTAGTGTTATCTCGTCCATAGTTATTATGATTTGAGAAAAAAATATATTCTAAGAGCCATTAATTAAAACACAGAAAAAGAAAAAATTGATTAAAAATTTAAAGATAAAAATATAATACTCATTATATAACATGCCTAAACTAGAACAAAATCTTAAGTTCCAAATTATTGATTGGTATAGTGATGATTATGTGGAAGAAGAATCATCAAGTGAATCTAACAGTGACGAATCATTTAAGCCTCAAAAAGATAATTCTAAATATAGAATCGTTTTATTTGGTAAAGATGATAAAGAACAAACTTATACCATGGAAGTAATGAATTTTACGCCATACTTCTATATTAAGTTACCTGACTGTCATAAACGGTATGATAAATCTACTGTTACCGTTCTTAAAAAATTTGTAAAGGCAAATTTATGGTCTAAATATAGAGATTGTTTATCGGGAGTTTCTATACTACGTAAACATAGCTTTAGAAATTTCGATAATAAAAAATTGTATAGATTCGCAAGATTTAAATTTACTAATCATAGTGCTATGAAAAAAGCTGTAAACATTTTTCAAAATAGCCAATATAATCAACAAACAGGAGATTGTAAACGTTATCCAAAAGAATTGTTAATTATGGGATTACCAGGCTCCTCAAATTCGAAGCAAGTTTACAGCCTTTATGAAAATAATATAGATCCTCTTCTTAAATTTATTCATCATACTAATATTAAGCCTGTTAGTTGGATCACTATCAAAAATGACAATTATAGTATTATTGAATCTGATGAATACCATACTGATTTTGTTCTACAAGCTCACTGGGGTGATGTTAAACCAGTAGAATCTGACAAGAATACACGTATGAAAGTAATGTCTTATGATATTGAGTGTGATTCATCTCATGGTGACTTTCCATTACCTATCAAAGATTATACAAAACTTTCTAGGGAATTATATAATGACTATCTTAAATTACATCAACAAAACTCCGCTCTTATTTCACAATGTGATAAAAGTCTTAAAAAAACTATAAATAATAATAAAGATATTCTTGAAAATAGAGAAGAATTTGCTAATGTAAGAATAACCGCGGCATTTAAGAACGGTTCTGAAAAATTGGGCATATCTAAAGTATACCCTAAGTATAAATATAAACCGGCGACAAATAATATTATTATAGCTTCTAAAAAAATATCAAGTCTTCTCACAATTAGCACTGATAATAATTCAATTAATAGGAAGAAACATAGTTCTTATTGTATTGAAAAAATAACAGGAATTCTTAATAGTTCATTTGAAAAATTAGAAGGAGATAAAACAGTTCAAATTGGTTTATCTATTCGTAAGTTTGGTGATACAGGCGCGGATGTTAATTATATGCTAACTTACGATCCTACTGGAACATGTGATAAAATTAATACTGCTATTACAGAATCTTATAAATCTGAAGAAGATTTGTTAATGAGATTTAATGAACTTATAATTAAAGAAGATCCTGAAATTATTACAGGATGGAATACAGATGGTTTTGATACCCCATGGTTGTTTAAACGCGCCGAAGAATTGGGATTGACCGAAGAATTCAATTATATGAGTAGAATAGCTGATTATCAATCTGTTCTTAAAGTAAAACAAGTAAAAGGTCCTACAGGAGAATTAATTAAAAAAGACTATGTAGATATTCCAGGAAGAATCCAGATGGATATGCTTCCTTTAGTTCAAAAAGGCTTTAATCTTGATTCATATAAACTTGACAATGTTTCAGCAACTTTTATAAATGGTAAAATTAAAAGCTTGGACTATAACGAAACAGAAAATGTTACAAAAATTATTACAAATGGAATTTCAGGACTAACCGTTGGCAACTATATAATATTTAATGAAAGTGGTGATTATTTTGACACCAAATATGAAGATGGTAAAAAATTCCAAATTAAAAGATTGGATAATGCTGAAAATACATTATATATTAATGGTAAACTTAAATTCACCAGTAATAATTGTAGTAAATTTAGTTGGTGTTTGGGAAAAGACGATATAACCCCACAAGAAATATTTAATCTTCAAAAACAGGGTCCTAAAGAACGATCTAAACTTGCATATTATTGTATGATGGACGTTCTACTTTGTCATGAACTTCTAACAAAATTATCACTTGTAAGTAATAACATTGGTATGGCAAATGTATGTCTTAATCCTCTTGCTTGGATTATTTCAAGAGGACAAGGTATTAAAATTCTTAGTCTTACATCATATTTCCTAAAGAACAGAAATTACTTACTGCCTTATTTATATAAAGATTCTTTTGATAAGGAGGGTTTTGAAGGAGCAGTAGTTCTTGATCCTAATCCAGGTATATATATTGATAAACCTGTAGCTGTTCTTGATTATGGTTCACTTTATCCGTCTTCAATGATTGAAAGAAATCTTTCTCATGATTCAATTATAGGTCAAGATGATAAACAATATTTGGGAGAAGATGGAGCAAAACGGATTAAAGACCTTGGTTATTTTGGTCACGAAGATGTTACATATGATATATTCAAGACTACCTTTACAGCAAATGGAACTGTTAAAGGAAAAATTAAAGTAGGAGAAAAAACGGTAAGATTTGTTCAATATAGTGACCCGTGTGAGGAAGGTGGCGAAAAAGGTATTATTCCTGAACTTGAAAGATACCTACTAAAAGCAAGAAAGGACACACGTATTAAAATTAAATATAAAACTGTTATTACTAAGTCAGGAGAACAATTTGTAGGAGTATATGATAAAGATAAAAAGGAAGTTAAAACTCCATCAGGAAAAGAAAATATACCAGAAGATGCTGAAATTATTAGTATTAACGATACATACAATGATTTTGAAAAAGAAATTCTAGATGGTCTTCAGCTTGCTTTTAAAGTAACGGCAAATTCATTATATGGACAACTTGGTGCTAAAACTAGTGATATTTATTATAAAGAAATCGCCGCTTCTACGACAGCTACAGGGCGCGAACGTCTTATTATTGCCCAAGAATATGCCGAAGATGTAAATAATTATCCACAGGAGTTGGCTAATGGAGAGACAATATATCTTAAAAATAAGGTTGTGTATGGCGATACAGATTCAGTATTTGTTCACTTTCAAACTCTTGATGAAAATGGTAAACCACTTGTAGGAAGAGACGCAAGGAAAAAAAGTATTGAGCTTGCTATTTATACAGAGAAACAGATTCAAAAACATAAGCTCAGGCATCCACAATTTTTGGAATACGAGAAGACTTTTGATCCATTTGTATTACTTAGTAAAAAGAGATATGTAGGTAACCTATATGAGATTGATCCTGATAAATTTAAAAGGAAGAGTATGGGTATCGTATTGAAAAGACGTGATAACGCGCCTATTGTGAAAATTGTATATGGTGGTATCATTGATCTTATTATGGGTGGAAAACCAATTAAAGATGTTGTAAATTGGACAAGAAAGATTTTGAGAGAGTTTATTCAAGGGAAATATCCCTTAGATACTCTTATTATTAGTAAGACTCTATCATCTTATTATAAGGAGCCTGATAGAATTGCGCACAAAGTGCTTGCAGATAGAATGGCAGAAAGAGACCCTGGCAATAAACCTCAAGTAAATGATAGAATTCCATTTATATATGTAGATGTTTCAGGAACAAAAGCAGCGAGTTCAAAATTACAAGGTGATAAAATTGAACATCCAGATTATATTAATGAACACAAATTGAAACCAGATTATGAACATTATATTACTAATCAAATTATGAAACCAGTAAGTCAAATATTTGGATTGTGTCTTGAAGATATTAGTGGTTTTTGTAAAGATATCGCAGAATTTAATAACATATATCAAAAGCAATTATCAAATGGTAAAAGTATTAATGATGCTATTAAAAAGATGCAAGAAGCTAAAGCTAAAGAAGCAGGAGAAATTGTATTTAGGGATATATTAAGAATTGTTAATAATCGTAAGTCTAGAAGCACCGAAATTACTGACTTTTTCAGAAAATCCTAAAATTATGCTAAACACATAGGTGCGCCTATATGTTTCCAATTAGGACATGGGTAGCAAGTAGGATTATCTTCACAATATTCCGATTGATTAGCCTCAAGTTTTTTATTTTTAAATTTAGTGTCAATACTGCTAGTTCCAGGAGGTAGAGATAGTCTGGGCTTTACATTACGTGTTTTTCTATACTTGCTTGTCAATGGAACATTAAGTTTATAAGATACAAATTGTTCCTTTTTAACAGGTCTGATTTTAGATAATATAAGATGAATGAAGTAAATAATTAAAATATATAGTAGTATCATTATATATTATAATAAAACATTTTATATGATGAACTGATTACAAATAGGACATTTATTATTCTCTGAATACCACGTGTCAATACAAGTTTGATGGAAATAATGCCCACATTTAATATTTTTTCGGCATATTTCATTTTCTTTATATTGTTCATTACATATGTGACATTTTTGTTCCAAATCACTATTAATGAATACTTCTGTATTGTTATTAATATTCTGCAGTGTTAGTCTCTGGTTATTCTGTTGATTAGAATTAATTATACCCTCGGAAATAATAGGAGTCATTGATATTCCTGCACTAATAGGCTGTAAACTAGGGGGATCTGTATCATTAATAATTGAATTAACAACCTCTTGAAGCCTATTAGAAATATCTTCAGAAGAACTATTCATAGAAATAGGAACAATAGCTGAACGGGTTGTAGTTTGAACTCCTCTTCTTGGTAAAATATTATTAAGTGTTTCTGGAGAAATGTGGGTGTTGTTTTCTGTAATTTCAATTTCTGCTGTAATCTCCTCATTATTAATCATTGTATCTGATTCTCCTCCAGAATCTACGGATGATTCTGTATTATTAGCATTAGAATTTAAAGATGAGTTATAGCAATTAGTATATGTATTAAAATTAAAATTGAATATATTAGGTGCTGAATTACTCTCTTGAATACTATTCAGTGCTTGACTAACTATATTATCAGCATCATTTCTTTGATTAGACATAGTATATATACAATATAAATTAATTTTAAATACTTTAACAAAAAAAAGTACAACTGATTTTCATTTTCAGAAAAAGTTTTAGAAAAATAAAAAAACCCCCCCCCCCGAATATCATTCGTTTTCATTCAAAAAGAATGAAAAAAACTAGGTAAATTACAAAAAAAACGAATAAGGTAACTATGGATATAATCGTCATAATTAATTAGTAGAAAATAAAAAACGAATGTCATTCTTTTTCATTCGTTTTCATTCGTTTTTCATTCGTTTTTTAATTAAAAATAAACTACCTAAAAGAAATATAATTATATTATATATTATACTACAATATGGTTGCCTATATATGTGATAGGTGCGGATATTCAACTGACTTAAAAGGTAATATTAGGAGGCATTTTCTCAAAAAGAAAACCTGCAGAGTTATTCTTAAAGACGTAAGTTTGGAGGTCTGTTTTCAGGAACAATTAGGAGAAAAAATGCCATCTACGCTGAAAAACGCTGGAAAAGCACCTATTCATTCGAAAAAAACGTTGAAAAACGCTGAGAATTTAAGTAAAAAGAAATGTGAACATAGGGGTGATGATGACTTAACATGCATATATTGTAATACAACATTCCAACATAAGAGATATCTTGAGGACCATTTAAGGAGAAGTTGTAGAATTATTAAATCAAGAATTGAACAACATGTTCAACCCTATATAAATGCGATAGAAGAAATGAAAGACAGTTTAAATCATGAAAGATTAATGCGACAAAAAGAGCAAGAAATTATAGAAGAACTAAAAAAACAAATAGATGTGTTGCTAAAAGGCAAGGGTAATGTATACAATTATAGTCAAAATATTATAGTTCAGCCTTTTGGAAAGGAAAACTTAAGTTACATACAAGATGATTATGTCAAAGAATTAATAAGCAAGGAACCCGCAACCTGTATTCCTCGTCTTCTTAAACATATTCATTTTAATAGTGATCATCAGGAAAATAGAAATATTAAAATTCCTAATAAAAAAGAACCTCTGGCACAAGTATATAATGGAGTTCAGTGGGAATATCAAGATAAACAGAGCACTATTACTAATATGACTGATAGAGCATTAAATATAATTAATGAGCATTATAATATGGGTTCTAATAAATATATGGATTGTATTACCGCAAAAATATGCGAGAATGACAGACACTTTGTAAAAAAGATTCACAAAGGAACTGAATTAATGATTCTTAATAATCAAGAATAAGGTTAAATAACTTATTCAGATGATTCGGCTTCAGCACTGGATTCGGCTTCAGCGCTTGATTCGCCGCTGGCGGCGGCTTCGGCTTGTAATCTGGCGTTTTCTTGAGCAGTTACAATTCTGTGGGCTTCGGTGATGAGAGCCATTTCGTTTACTCTGTAGGCGCCTCTTGATTGGGCGAGTTCTACGGCGCTGAGGAGGACGGTTTGAGCGGTAACGGTTCTTTGTTGTTGGGGAGCTTGAGTAGTTTCGGTAGTTTCTTTATTTACTTGATTTTCTTCTGACATTATACTCTTTATTTATAAAAATTTTTCTCATTTTAAACGAATATCGAAATTACATACAGTTGTTACCCATAAATACACGGTAAACCGCGTAGTAAATAATATATAGTTCACTAAAAACTGATGCTATAAAAGTGTTAAAAAGACGTATTACAAAATTTAAATTTCCAGCACAAGTCCAAGCAAGCTTCGCGGCTATTAAGGATAATACAATGTGTAAAGCACACACCGCATAAAATTGGACCCAGTGTAAAGTATCTCTAAAATAATAACTACTTATATGAAATCCCTCAACATTTTCATCTTTGATCTCTTTTTGTTTCATAACTTATATTATTATTAGATTTTATTGCTGTTTAAACACTGTTGTTTTAATAAAAATGTAAAAAATATACAATGGTGAAAATACCACTGCAATCCAAAGTCTAACAAGTTTTACTAAATTACTATCGTTAGGAAATTCATTCCAAGCATACTTTCCAGCAATTATAGCACTTACAAGCCAAAATAAAAAAACAACACCACCTAATATCATTGAAACTATTTTCTTAGTATTAATTGGCTGAGAGCTTGTTTGATAATCCTTCTTACGGTCGTATTCATATTCACTTTTAAATCCAAAACTATCTTGTGAATTAGTCATCTCTTAAATTATATTAATATTTTTAAAATAATTTAAACATCTATATAGTTAATTAACATCGCAATGTAATATCCTAAGTAACATCCAATAATTTCTAATATTTTATGTAAATTAGAAATAATATTTTTATTAGATAAATTATTCATTAGGTATTTTATATCTGGTTTTAATTATCTTCAAAATTACTTATGAGGTCTTTTTGATATTTCTTTGTCCATTTTTTAATGTAAATTTCAAAGCATGGTGATAATTTCATAATTTTTTCAAACTCCTTAAAAGATAATTTAAATTTAGATATGTATTCCATAAATTTTGGTAAATGTTTAGGCGAAGCGAATACCGTATTAACAACAAGTGCTGCTAATATTTGAAAATTTATCATATCAATATTTAGTTTTTTAGATAAAAAATTAATTGATTTTAAATTATAATATCTATAGTTATATTTTGAAATTAATGCGGATTTTTCTAAATTAGTCATAACAGGAGTATTCTTCAGTTTTGAATTCTTAATGATGTAATTAGGGTAAACACTGGTAAAATATCCTATATATTCTGATATATACCAATTGCCAAATACACGATCTTTAAACATTTGCGATGTAGTTAAATAATCATAATATTTAATGCAGTTATCTAATTTATCTTCATATGTATCGTTTGTATTCTTATCAATAAAATTAATAAAATTTTCGTGAACTATAAATGGCACAAAATTTTGGTCAGCATGATAACATTGTAATAAAAGTTCATTACCAGAATCATATGAAAAAAATATAGTATTTATACTTTCGTATAATCCAATATCCATATCTTTATTACCAAGTTTATTAATAAATTGGATAATATCACTTGTAGAGGATTTTCTGTTATTCTTAATTATAAAACCCCCAATATATTCCATAATTGTAATAGTCCTTCTTAAATCACTTTGACAATAAGGAGTTAATAAATTTAATATTAAATCACTTAACCCTAAATTTTCTGTTCTATTAATTTTCTGCATTAAATTAATTATATCAAATTCACTAGGTTCTGTAAATTTAATATGAGTTACATCCTTTAGTAATGGAGTAACACTTTTACTTAAAAAATTACAAATACATATGATAGGATTTTTATTAACATATACATCTTCGGGCTTCTTTTTATCAACCTTCTTTAAACCTTTATTTATTTTCTTTAATTTAGCTAATTGTTTATTCATATTAAAATTAATATAATCCGTTAGATCAGATGCTGAGCACTCTCTTTTTGATTCTACCCCGTCTACTTCATCCATAATTACGCCAGTTTTAATATCTTCTTGAAACATCATTTTAATAGATTTTCCTGATAATATAGTATGTAATTTTTCAGAAATTATTTTAGAAGCTCTTAATTCAGAAGCATTAAACTCAATTGTATTATATCCAGCTGCTTTTAAAATAATATGAGCTATACTTGTTTTTCCTATTCCCGGCGAACCAGATATTAATATACAATTTTTAAAATCTTTCTTAGGCTTTAATTCTCCTGTAAATACCTTTAACCAGTTTTGTATCTTCTTTATGTTTTGAGAATTACCAAATATATCTTTTATTGATGTAGGCTTATATTTATCAACCCATAATAGGTCGGACATTAATATAAATATAGTAATTAATCCTTAATACTAAAATATTTATCTATTATAGAATCTAAAAATGAATATAAATTTTTAATATTATTTGAGTCAACTTTATAAATATAATCATTCTCTAACACATCTGTAAAAGACTCTGATATATCATCTCTTCTATTAAGATGTATTTGAAAATTATCAGGATATGTAGTTTTAAGTCTCAACTCTTGAAATTCTTTAGATATATCTAATTTTATAATTATAAATCCGTTATTTTTTAATATTTCAAATTCGTTGGGAAATCTTAAATCGTCAACAACAATATTTTTATCAAAATCTGCATTATTAATTAGGTAATTAACCCATACATTTGGATCAATCTCCTTAACCTTTTGCGCAAAATCCTGAATAAGACTTCTGTTTTTTGTATTATCATTAAAAATTTCTTTAGCAAACTTTTTTACTGGAGAACCAAATGAATGTATTTCAAAGTTATATTTTTCTTTTAAGTATTGAGCACATGTAGATTTACCACTTCCCATTTTACCTAATAAAGCAATTTTCATATTAATTATTAATATAAAAGTTTTAATATCATATAATCAAATTATTTAGGCGCATAATTTATCAACTCCTTCCCAAGAATTACCACATCTTTGCGCCCAACGACATTTATTCATTGATCCATCTTTTCCTTTATAGTAGTTCGTATCAAAGTTAATCTCTCCTTGAGGAACTAATTTTGTTCCACTTCTGCCTTTTGTTTGGGGACACTTTCCGACATTGAACATATTTTTACATTTTCCATTAGGTCCTTTTACCCAGTAATCAGGGCAAGGTTGTATTTTTCTGGGCCATGTTAATTTAGATTGTTCATAATTAAATTCTTTCCAATTTTTGTAATAGCGGTAGACGATGTATCCTACAGAAATTAACAATAATGTTTTTGTAGTTGTATCCATATATAATATTAATCAAGAAAATTAATATACTGTATTAGGATTTGTTCTTGTTCCAGCACTTGAGATATATTTAGGTAACTCCATAGGTTTTGGTAATGTGCTTACGTTTTTCTTATATACTTTATGTTGTTCAATATTTAATAAAATATTAGGAACAGAATATTCTAAAACAAATGCATTTAATCTTTTAACTTGTGCTTTTAAATTATCAGGACTATTTTGCCCATGTTGTAAATAAATAGATTTCATAATAATAATTAATTGATTATGATCTTGGTCGCCTATTACGTGTTTATTTCCTGATTGTAAATATACATGATATTTCATTAGTTTTTGAACATGTTCTATATTTATTTTTGAAAAGAAATAATATTGAAGTGGATTTCCTTCATAAATATGAGATAAATAATCTACATTATAATCTTTAATACCTAAATTACTCTCATTGAAAAGAGGAATTTTAGAATTTTTTTCATATTTACCAGTTATATCAATTCTGCCATTTTTAAGACTTGTAACTGTTTGTTGTTTTTGACGTTGGTATTTGAATAATTTAGTAACTGCTGTTTTCATTTAATATTATCATAGAATTTTAAATTTAATTATGTTTTTATTATGTAATTAAAAATATTTTATTTATTAATAAAAACTATATATAACCCCCTATGATTTTATAAAATATAATAAAGCTCCTTATATTATATTTTATACTATTTATAAATGCGGAGAATGATTATCTTAAATTATTCAAACGCTTTTATAATTTGACTCATTGCTAAAACTAAAGATTCTACTGTGTTTCTTAGACTTTCCACATTTTGTTCAGCCTTTTTTAATTTATTATGTGTTTGTTCTCTCCATGCTTTGTCTGCAGTAGTAGTTGTAGCATCTGTTCCTAATGCTTGGTCAGAATTTTCATTAATTTCATCTCCTGGTTCAGCATTAAGTTCTATAACCGAAAGAGTTTTAATTGCTTCGCTGACAGCTAATTTTGTGCTTGCTATTGCTTTACCTTTCCATTCTCCTTCTTCAACGTCTCCTTTAAGTGAACCAGTAATGTTTCCAGTAACATCGCCTATAAGGTCACCGGTTACATTACCAGTAACATCTCCCAATAAATCTCCAGTTACATTACCAGTAAGATCTCCGGTAACATCTCCCGTAATATCTCCTGTAACATCTCCTGTAACATCTCCAGTAACATCTCCTGTAACATCTCCAGTAACATCTCCAGTTAGATTACCAGTAACATCGCCAGTAAGATTTCCTGTAACATCACCAGTTAGATTACCAGTAACCTCTCCCGTTAAGCTTCCATTAACATCTCCTGTTAAATCTCCTGTAACATCTCCTGTAATATTACCTATAACATCTCCTGTTAAATCTCCTGTAACATCTCCGGTAACATTACCATTAAGATTAGCTTCAATTGTATTAGCTATTATATTTCCATTTACGTGTAGTTTTTCAGTTGGAGAAGTTATTCCTATACCCAATTTATTATCTGTTATTCGCATTATCTCAGAAGACTCATTTTTAAATTTTATACATTCAGAATTAGAAGCTCCTAATTCTTCAACAATATTACTATTAAGATTGAATGGAAGTATACTGTCATAAAGTTCTGACACTTGAGAAGCGCTTATTGTAGAATTAAAAATATATATCTCCTGCATTTCACCGTCAAAATGTTCATTTGTTCCAAAATGTCCTATTCCCAATTTAAATTTAGTTTGAAAACTTGTATAAGGACTACTAAGTGAAGCATCTTCTGATTGAGTAAATTTAAATACGCCGTCTACATATATCTTATAATCAGTGGTGTTTGGTCCTGAAAATGGAGTTTGTGCTGAAACAACTATATGATGCCATGTATCATTTTGAAAATATTGAGAACCATCGCCATTAATATTACCACTTCCGTCTGTAGTCTCATTACTATTACTCAAAGAAATTGAAGAACCACTATTATATATTCTTACATATCTATTATTAGATGTAGTTCCTCCTGTTCCTGTAGGACTACTAAAAAGATACATATTTTGTGTAACATCACTTGAGCGAAATTTAAAAGAATAAGATACTACATTTCCCGATGCTGTTCTCTCATTATAAATAGTATTTGTACTTACTCCATCAAAGCTTATAGAATTTCCAATACTTTGTGTTAAAACATCAATTGAACTGTTGTCATTTTTAATTAAATTAGTGGATAAATCTTTTAATTCACTACCGTCTCCATAGTATTTTCCTGACAGACTTAATGTTGAATCAATAACAGTTGCTCCAGATATACTTAATGTTGAATTAATAATAGTTGCCCCACTGGTTCTTAATGTCCCAACTACATCTAATGTATGTCCTGGCGAAATTGTTCCTATACCTAATTTATTATCTGTAATTCTCATAATTTCGGTTGATTCATTTTTAAATTTAATAAATTCTGAAGATGTAGTTGCCAATGAATGGACAAGACTATTATTGAGAGAAAACGGAAGTATATTATTGTAAAGATCAGTTGCTTCAGAATTAGTAATCGTTGAATTAAAAATATATAATTCTTGAATTTCACCATCAAGGTGTCCATTATTGCCATCATGTCCTATACCTAATTTAAAATTAGTCTGAAAACTCGTATAAGGACTACTAAGTGAAGCATCTTCTGATTGAGTAAACTTATAGACTCCGTCTACATATATTTTATAATCAGTAGTGCTTGGTCCTGAAAAAGGAGTTTGTGCAGAAATAACTACATGGTGAAGAGTATCATTCTGGAAATATTGAGTGCCATCACCATTAACATTACCACCGCCGTCTGTAGTCTCATTACTGTTACTCAAAGAAATTGAAGAACCACTATTATATATTTTTACATATCTATTATTAGATGTAGTTCCTCCTGTTCCAGTAGGACTGCTGAAAAGATATGCTGTTTGTGTAGCATTTGTCATCTTAAATCTAAAAGAGTATGAAACTATATTTCCCGAAGATGTTCTCTCATCGTATACACTATTTGTGCTTACTCCATCAAAACTTATTGAGTTTCCAACTGTCTTTGTCAATATATCAACAGAACTATTGTCATTTGATATCAAGTTGGTTGATAAACTAGTTAATTCACTGCCATCTCCATAGTATTTACCAGATATACTTAAGGTCGAATCGATTGTTGTCGCGCCTGTTATACTGAGTGTAGAACTTAAAGTTGTTGCTCCTGTGACATCAAGAGTTGTATCCAAAGATGCTGCC
>TARA_Y100000385_G_scaffold180136_1_pt1 | contig 14338 bp, 27 predicted proteins | sample TARA_Y100000385 | Tara Oceans TARA_Y100000385 (sample SAMEA2620980) | marine metagenome | biome: marine biome (ENVO:00000447); feature: surface water layer (ENVO:00002042); material: "saline water (ENVO:00002010), including plankton (ENVO:xxxxxxxx)" | depth 5 m
TTTAAGTGTTAACCCTGACCCACTAAAACGTGCATTGTCAGAATATTCATTTAATCTAGCAACTGCGGCAGAATACATCTGCGCCCAAACTGCTACCCTTTGGTCTTCTGCTAAATACGGTGCTGAATGTAGTAACGCTCCGTAGAGGTATACATCAGGTGCTTCTAGCAAAAGCCAATTATCTGAGTTACTACTAAGGGATGGTACTTTCTGATAGTAAAGCAACTCAAAATCTGTGTCGTTTCCCGGAGTTGGGTACAATTGAAATTGTCCATCTGCGTGTGTGTACATACGAGGTGTGCCTGTGGCGTTCTCGTTAGCGGCTCGTTTGTCAGCCATAGCATCTCTAGAAACAAGGTTAACTACTGTAGTTCCTGTGCCTGTAAGATGTAATCTTATTGTTTCTATCCAATCAGCAGGAGTTTGCATATACTCATCGCCACTTGATTGTTGACCACTAGACCTTGCTTCCATTTTAAAGTGTCTAACATCTCTGTTTATCTGAGCCTCAGCTAATGTAATAAAGTCAGGTATTACTGCTGTAAGGTCATCTCTGTTTAAGAAGTCAGCTATAGAAGCTTTTAGTCCTGTGTAATTAGATAAAGCCATTAGTACATCCTCAATCTGTCTTGATTTTGTACTTCATAGCCACTTGGATTAATAGAACCATTTTCAAGTCCTGCAATAAATGCTTGGTATTGTTCTGCATTAAGCTGTGGCAATATTTCCATAACATCACGTAGTTCAGCTTCACTTAATCTAGACAGTACAGCTTGTGCATTATCTCGCATTGCCGGAGTATCAAAGCCACGCTCACCACTTAAACCTAAGTTAGCTGATGTAAATGAATCATTCTGTTTTTGAATACCTTGCATAATACGCATTTTTTCCATAGCGGCAGATGTTAAACCATCACCACTAAACCCATAGCTTTCTGTTGCTCCATCTACATCAAATGTATATGCAGATTCCATGTCTTTTCCGTAACGACCTAAACCAAGTATTGCGGCTTGTCTTTTGCTTATGTCATCATTTGACATATTCATGCCTGACATTGCAGTATATTTTTCGAGAAGCGCACTTTTCTCCAAATCATTTTCAAGGATTGCACGAGAAACTTTCTTTTGATATTCATTTTCAGTAGGCTCTAAGAAACCCTCACCTGTGTCAGGGTTTTTGCCTGAGAACATATCCATAAGGTATCTTTCTCGGTGAGCATCTTGTACTCTCTTTGCAGGAGTGTCCATTACAGCCATAACGCCTTCTGACATTTTTTCCATTGGAGCTATGCCTAAGAGTTGTGCAATTTTAAGTCTTGTCAATTCATCTTCGTCCATGCTGTCTCCTGTCTAATTTAGCAATAGTATATCATTATTTATTAAAGTAACCCTTGTTTTTCAAGACTCATCAATAGGTCATGTGTAATTACACCTGTTGGTGGTTTCATCATTTGTAGTTTTCTAATGTTCTGAGGAGTAATATTATCTCTTGTAATTACCTCACCTGCATTGTTTCTGATGCCTGTGACTAAATCTAGTAAATGTAAGTCTTGTGTAAATCTACCTACAGGCTGACCTGCCATTCCTGTGTTGTAGCTGTCATGATTACTGTAGCGATTAGCAACGTTATCTGACAAATCAAGCTGTCCTATGTTTTGTAGCGTGCCTTCTGTAGCATTAATTTGTTTAGGGTCTGTGTTAGCTATTCTAGCTTGTGGGTATGACAACACACCATTGTCTTGACCCTTAGTATATATGCCTCTGTTAGCTCTAAAGTTTACGTCAATAATACTAGCTATAGCTTTTCTCTCAGCTCCTGTTGTTCCTTTTAATGGATTGTCTGATTTAATACCTTTCCAATTCTTGTTGACTAATTGTCCAGTCTCTAAATCTTTAGAGGTTGTTTTGATTAATTTATCAAGATGTTTAAGCTGTGCATTATTTAGTCCTGCAAGTGCTGACTGCAACATTGTGTCTGTTGTTTGATGACTGAAGTCTAAACCTTTAGGTGACATCCTAAATGGTAAATATAAAGGGTCAGCTCCTGTTAGCTTTCTAGCTTCTCCGGCTTGTCTAATGATAGCGGCAGTTGCATCTTTGTGTGATGCCCATAACAAATTTCTGTCTACATTCTCAGGTAACACCATGAAATCTTGACCGCCTTTCATTGCTACTGGGTTTGGAAACTTCGTGCCATTAACATGTGTTAAGAATCCACCTGCACGAGATAAGTCTGCGTAACTAGACACAAAGGAGAATCCTTCTAAGTTTCTTAGGTCTATGTCAGGTATAAATATATTACTCTCATTTTGTATCTTAGTATCTACTCCTAAAATACCTGCTACAGCCGCATCTTTATCGGACTTTCTTGTAGCAAATCTTGGGTCTAATATGCCTTCTACTGAATACGACACACCTTCTTTATTTGGTGTATTTTTGTTTATGTCTATGTTCTGTCTTTTCTGTACTTTAGCAAAGTCTGTGTCATAAATAACATAGTTACGTGGGTCACCTGCTTCTAAGCCTTCCCGGAGATTACGCGCCTTGCCAAATCTGTCCATAAATGACATGCCTTTAATGCCTTGCATGTTTAAATATTCTGAAGCCATCTTATCTGCTTTTCTCGTAAGACCAAGAATACTCATATTAGGTCTCATCATTATTTCATCTAACATTTCATTTCTAATTTTTGCATACAACATCGCACCATCTGCATCATCAGGTAAGCCTAGTCTATTCATCTCTGCTTGTACAGCAGGTGTTTGGTCTAGCTTCTTACCTTCCCTGTTTATAAATGTTGCTACAGCTTCATCGTTTAAATCAATTTCATATATTTGATTTGTGGCTGTGTCATATCTTGCTTCAACATCTGCCATAGCTTTATTAAAGACTGCCATATCTCTTGGGTCTGTCAATTTATCTGCCATGTCTGTGCGTATTGTTGCAGGGTAATAACCACTAGCCGCTCTGTCTAATACTTCTTTTGTTATAGGGTTTTTTTCTAGTTCCATTAGGGTATTGAACTCTTCAAGCATATCATCGTCTCTACCTGCATATTGTTTCGCAGTTCTTTCTTGTCCGCTAATGTATATGCCATGACCTTCTACTGAATTACCTGTGTTAGACCCAACCTTATTCATGTCTAATTCTCTAAAGATTGCGCCTGTGCTGTTACCTTGGTGTCCAATCAATCTAGACATGCCCATGTTCTGACTGTAGATTTCGTCTACTGATTGTCCAATATCTGCAATAGTATCCATGCCTTTTGAGACCTGAAGCTCAAATTCATTGTATGCTTTTCTCATGCTTGGAGCGGCAAGTTTAGTAGCGGCTTTAAGTCCTACACCTACACCTGCTACAGCAAGCATTGTTGAAACTGGTTTTTCATTAAATGTTTTCTTTAAAGCATCGTATGAGCCATGTGTTTTAATTAAGTCTGCTTTAGCTTGTGATGCTAAGTCCATTGCATCAGCTCTACCTTCATAACCAAACAAACTATCTAACTTAGCAGTTGCATTAGGAGCTACATGTCCAAGAATACCTGCCTCTAAATCAATCATAGCTTTACCAAATGTTATTGGGTCTTCTATTATTTGTTTGAATCCTTGACCTTCTTCAATCATATCAGGCATTGAATTAAACACAGCTTTAGATACATCAAAGTCAGCGCCTAATTCTACTTCTTTTGTTGTTGATACGTAATCTAGTACGCCTTGTATTTCAGGTTTAAAAACATTGTTCCATACATTGCCTAATATTCCGTTCATACAATACCTTTTAGTTTACGTCTTATTGGTTTATCCCAGTTCTCATTGAATGGTTGATAGCCTACAGCGAGATACCTCATCGAATCGCAAGCATGACTTGACCAATCGTGCTTAGGTCTCATTCTCCATGTTTTACCATTTTCATCCCAATCACGTGAGTAATTATTAAGCGCATCCCATAGCTTCTCAGTCTTAACTTCATCAAAGTAACACTTATCGAGCAGAGTTCTAACCTGTTGTATGCCATCATCAATCAATAGCTGTGGTGCTATCTCAATGTTATGGACTCCTAGGTCTTCAAGCATCTCAATCCTACTCTTACCTGAACCAAGCTCTCTGACTCTGACATCATGTGGGAATATATGTTGGTCGTAAACATAGCCTTTATCTTGTAGCATCTTAACGTAATGCTCTAGACCTGCACCTGATGCTTCATAGTAGTCAATGATGTGAACCTCAGCTCCTATAAATTGGGAGAATATGACTGCTGTTGAATCGCCCACACCTAAATCCCAACTCGTTATTACACCTTTTGACCTGTCGTATCTTACTGTGCCTAATCTGTTTTCATCCTTAACTCTGCGTAATTCGCTACTGTAATAACTGCCCTCGGTAAAAACCAAGAACCCGCCCTCCCAAATCCATTCGTATTGGTCAGGTCTTTTCTCTCTGTCTTCTATTCTTTGAGCTTCAAGTACATCAGGAAACCATGGGTTGTCTTGGTAGTTAAGCTGTACTATCTTTGAGTCTGTTGGAAAGTTAAGTCTAAATCTTTCATGAGTTGCGCTGTACTTTGACTCAGGATTCCACGTTACCCATACCTCTGAAGAAAAACCTATGCTCTTGTCTTCTTCACGTACTGTAGGCAACAATAAATCCCATGCTCTGCCGCTTACTTGTTCTGCTTCATCTACCCAAGCTATGAGGATTCTTGACTGGGATTTAATACTGTCCAATGAACGTCTTAGACCGGCAAACACGTAGGTTATGTTTCCATCCTTAGACCTGATAAAGCGTTCTCCGATTTCGTAATAGTCAGCAAGCCATGACACAGACAATATAGCAGACTTAACCTCAGCCATAGATGACTCACCAAGGGAGTTCATAAACTCTCTACCGCACAGAATACTTCCACGAATGCCGCTTTTACCCCAACGATAGCCAAATACTGCGCTCATCAAAGCAAAACTGGTGGTTTTTCCACTCCCTCTGCCTCCGTAGCATGCCCTAATCCGCGCTGTTCCTTCAAAGACAGGTATTAACTTATCCGGGAGCTGAATCTCTTCAACAACCTCAGCCATCTGATTTGCTAACTAATTTAATAACAGTAGGAGCTTTCATTGATTCGTCTGAGCTTGTGTGGTCTATCTGTGACTTCTCACCATACTTGTTAGGCACGAGCTTACTGGCTACCCACTTTCTTGCATCTATCTGTAAGCGTGCAACCTGAAATGTCTGATTGTCTGCTTCATCAGCAATAGCTAAGATTTGGTCAGCATGAAACTCTGAGCTGATTGATTTCGCGCGCGTGTATCTGTCGGATAATCCATCTATCTTATACATCCATCTGTACCAAGTATCTGCATTCGGTGTCCAGTCTTCCTCTCTACACAAACTGATGACACTTCTACCTGAAGCTATCTCTTCTAACATTCTATCTTCAAGCTTCACAGTATATATTGTTGGTCTAGCCATTATGCTGTCCTAGTTTTTCTTTTAGTTTGTTTAGCCGCATTTCTTTTACTGATTGCTTTACCTTTAGCAACTGCATCAGCTTTACTTGAAGCTCCCCATGCTCTTAAACTTTTAAGCAATGGAGTTGCTTCACCATCTTTATACTCAGCTCCTTTCATCTTTCCCATGCGTTGTAAGAAAGCCGCTCTCCTTGGGTTATCTCCTTTTTTAACTGGCGCACCCATTATCCAATACCTCTGTTCTTTGCAGTCTTAGCGGCTTGTCTGAAGTTCATGGCAGTTGGTCTACCCTTAGCACCTTTACGTTTCATTGTCTCACCACTACCTGCTTTAATTCTTTTACGTTTAGCGTGAATTCTATCGTACAACCCTATTTGACTTCCCATATCATCTCCAATTAGTTAGGACACCCAGTATTTTGTAAGCACTACCTGTAGTAGAAATAAAAAATGCCCTAGCTAATTAACTCTCTCCAATCATCAGGCAGATTTAGTTGCATTCCTAAATCATTTTCTGCCCAAGCTATGACATCATCTAAAAACAATCCCATCTCTTTAGTTGTTAACTCTGTTGTGGATTTTAGCACTACTTTACTCTTACCTGCAACTTCCTCAATTCTAGTCTCAAGAAATTCTGACTGACAATATATTTTAATAGCTCTTTTAGTATTATTAGTTTCAAACCTCACTTGGTCGACAAGACTGTGATACAAACGATTTTGTTGTGATGTCCTAGTGTAACTATTAGGCTTAATAGATATTACAGCTTCATCACCACTTGTGTTTTTAAAAAATGTCCTAGTCATGCCTTCAATTATCTCTGCTTTAGGTTTGTCTCTCTTTAGTATTCTAGTTAATGTTTCATTCACAATAAATAATCTCCTTAATGCCTCAACTATAGTTAATGATTTTGTATGCATACCCTAACAACAGCTCCTCTTTAATTAAATAAGCATCCTTAGATTCTGTGTCACCATTACCAACAAACGTTTTGTACTGTAAGTTGTTTTCTATAATGCAATCTTTAATCCTTTCACGTTCTACAAATGCATACTTAGTCGGTGTTACAAAAACCCATGCATCAGCTTTACTAGTCATCAATGCAGAAGGCTTATCATACATTGCAATCTCTACTACTAAATTACCTGTGTACTTACTCTTAAAATCTTTCTTAACTTCATAACGTTTGTGTATCTCCGGTACGTATATGTCCATCTCTTTACAAAGACCCGGAATAATAATTGCACAGGGATATTTAGTCTTTAATAAATTTAATACCTCTCTCTCTGCATTATGTCCATCTCTTAAATCTTCATCAAACGTGTTCATTCATCAGCAGTCCAATGCTCATCAACAAGACCTGACTTAATCAATTGCCTCTTAGTTCTTGTTATGGCAAACTCAGCCATCTCTTCAATAAAATAAGGCTGATAATAAGGATGGTCTTTTGTATCATATAAAGTATGACAGGCATGACATCCATAAAATCCAATATCATTGCCATGAGAATCTTTAGCCTTAAGTCCAACCCCTGCACCGTTCTGATGACAGAAGACTACATTAGAATTCTCAATACCACTATCACAGACATCACTTCTAAAAGTACATGCTTTGCCTTTAGCGCTCCGGGTAATACTATTTTGTTTCATTAAATCCCCAATCAATAAGTTGTCCTATCACGTCTGCTACAGAATAAACAACCGCAGTTGGACATCCAATATCATCTAACATTTCTATCATTTGTTTTTGATTATCAGTCAATCTACCTTTAGCTGTCTTACCATTCTTAGGTCTTTTAACTTCTATAAAATAGGCAAAACCTCCCGGCATAATTACACACAAATCAGGTATGCCACTCTTTACACCTTCAGCTCTAAATTTTCCTGCCTCACTTTTACTGCGCTTACCACCATTTGGAATAGCAAAATAAAATATCTTTCTTATGTCTAAATACTGACAGATAGCTTTTTGTACTTCATGCTCATCGTTTCTCATTTCTAAGCTTATCCATAATCATAGTAAATTTAAGTTGGTCACATAAAGCAATAATTTGGTCTTCTAGGTCTGATTTTAATTGTTTGTCTTCAATCTTAGTTAGCAATGCCATAAGATTATGAATTGTTTCAGCGCATTCTTCATTGGACATTTGCTTGTAAATTTCCAGTATTCTGACCTAAATAAGTAGCCAGTCCATAAACAGCTAAATGAAATTGTGGTCTATCAGCTTTGATTCTATGTGTTAAACCACTCAAGCTAACTCCCATCATGTCTGCACATTCTTTTTGAGTTATGCCTAGCTTCTTAATCTCAGCAGGTATGGATTGATAGTAGATTATTCCAGTTGTATTCATATCCTTAATAATTAGTTGACTTAGAATAAATTATATCAAATAAGATACGGTGTGTTAGTTGGTTTAGCTTTTTTTTCTTGTACTGACTTCTCCTTCGGAGACTCTCCTAGGCAAAGCAGAGGGATAAATCCCTTTTTTTTAAGAGCTTTTATCTTATCGGGTAATTCCTGAGCTGAGAGTTTCGGAGCAAAGAAATCCCTAACCACAACTAAGCAGTTAGAGAATCTCATCGGTATAAGTCCTTCGCAGTATTTATCCGTATGCCTGAAACCAATACAACTATTCAGGTCAGAGTCATCGCTACCTTGTAATAGGTACTCAGCCTTCTGCACTCTGCGCTAGATTTTTTTATCGCTCCAAGGTGGTTACCAATGTAAAGCTTCTTAATCCAACATCAATCAACAGCCTGTGGAATACAATTGCTGAATCTCTTTTTTTTATACAGGTGTGAGTGAAACCGAAGTTAGACATTTCACCTGTCGTATCCAAGGTGAGTTAAACCAACTTGCTTTGAAGAAAAATTAAGTATAATAATTCTCAGAACAGGTGACCAACACACCAAGTTTAGAAAGAACCTCAAGAGACCATCCAACCCTCTTGGGGTTTTTTTGTTTTCCAAACCACTAAAATTCATATGATAAACTAAATCGAAATAGAGAAAAAAGTTTTTAAATAAAATATTTTTTTTGCCTTAAAAAAGACTATATCGGATTGTACAAAAAAGTAGCAATCTTGAGATTATTGAAAAGACATACTAGCATTAAGGTAAGCATCTTGCACCTCTAGAATCGAAGATTTGACCCCTTCCTGAAGACTGACTTTTACAAATCTGTCTAATTACCTACAAAACATGCTTAATTTGCATGACATAAAAACACCTAAATTTGCCTTATAAATAGGTCTATTTTCTGACCCTATTTTTCTGTCTAATTAAATAGTTCTTGCATTTCTATATAATATAAAGTATTATTGTCTCATGTTCGAGATACGGACATGCACTTTTAACAACTAGGAGATAATATGTACGGATATATAAATCAGATAGACAACCCAACACCAACTGGTAAAGTTTGGGATAACCATTTATTTGCATTGACTGATTGTGACAGAGGTCATGGACACGATGAAATAATGGGCAATATAAATAAAGGTGATTCTTATTTCTCAGCTACTGGAGAAGAATTTATTTGTGTTGAAGCTTGGAAAGTAAAAGATAACTGGTTACACAAAGATATGGACAGACCTGAAGTAGGTCAAAACTGGTATGTCTCATTAGGCTACTTAAAAAAAGATGGTGGATTCCACAGAGGTATTAAGCCTAGATGTTATGAATGGGATTTGTGTGCTTACGAATTAAAAGGAGGTCTGTAATGACTTTTAGAATACCTAACGAATTTAAAAAAGACCTGTCACTAGATGAGGCTATTAATGTTGTTGTACAAAATGGCAACCTGCTTACAGGCATGGAGGAAATTGACAAGGCTTGGGATAGACATAATGCTGACCAAGACTTGTTTGGTAGTGACTGGGATTTTTTCTTTGAGTATGCTCTTGAGGCTAACGCATACAATAAAGTATTTGAAGCAGGTCACAAATTATTTTTTGGTAAGTAAACTAACCGGGGAGGTTCGCCTCCCCATCATTAAGGAGATAACATGGAAATAGTAAACGAATACAACAGAGTAACTGAGCAACGCTTATTCACAAAAAACGAAATTTATACTAATTATAGATGCAGAGAAAATGAGCAGGTTGTCGAGACACATAAGGCTATTGTCAACGATGAAGGTTCACCAATAGCAATTGTAGGCAAAAACTATAATCTCGTTCAGAACGCAGATATTATGCCTCAGTTTCACGAAGTTATACTAGCTTCTAATCTAGACAGGACTGGCATGACTAAAAAAATTAGCCAGTCTCACAGAGGTGCTAAGACAATTGTGACTTACACGTTCCCGGCTCATGAGATTGAGATTGCTCCGGGCGATTCAGTACAGCTTAGAATTATGGTTCTTAACTCATACGATGGCACATGGAAATTTATGTCTATGGTTGGAGCTGTTAGACTAGCTTGTATGAACGGACAGGTAATTGCTGATGCATTCTCTGAGTACAGCGCAAAGCACACAAGAAGCTTAGACATCGACATGGCTGTTGCCAAACTTGAGACTGCTCTTGAGGTCTACACAAAAAATGCGGAGCTTTGGAAGAAGTTTCCTAAGTCACCTATAACAAATGCTCAGGCTACTGTTATCTTTCAAAAAATCGCAGGTAAGAGCGACAGGCTTGAGGTTTTACTTGAAGAGACATTTATCAAGTACGTTGACGAGATGGGTAAGAATGTATGGGCATTGTTCAATACTTTAACTGACTGGTCTAGTCACGCGAAATTTAAGAATGAGGCTAACAAAGTTGCTACAGTATACAATCGTGAGGCTAAGGTAAGAAAAGTCCTGCCATTCCTCAAGGAGATGGCTCTAGCCGCATAACTTAATACAATCTACCGGGGAGGTTAACAGCCTCCCTTTTTTTTCCTCAAGTGTAAAGTGGTAGTTAACATTTTTTTTTATTTAATTAAATACTGTAATTTAACTCATGTATAATTACATCATGTTTGAGACAAACATACTACTTTTTAACCAATAGGAGCTACAATGACTACACTACCAAACGAAATTTATATCGCAGGTCAAACTTACAAAAAAGAAAGATTTGGAATGACTGACCACAGGAAACAGTTTCCATTAACTTTTACTGGTGATGTTTTACTTGCAAAAAATATTCACGTTATTGATTATGGCACTCATGTTTATTCTCGTGACGATTCAATTGAGACAAAATGGAACGATGCTAAATTTGTCGATGGCATTGTTGTGTGGAGAAGCAATGGTCAAGTTCCTCCAGTAAAAATTTTGTTAGACTTTGTTATGCTTGGTGTAATTACACTTGGTCAAGCTCACATGTCAGCAGAGCAAAAAGAAATTGAGCTAAGTGCTTCACTAGAACACCTCATGCTTAACGACAGAGGTGAAGTTTGTTTAGGTGCTGAAGCTTTTGAAGTTACTCAGGCTAGAGCAGACAAGTAATTTAACCGGGGAGGGCAACCTCCCCACAAAATAGGAGCTGTAAATGAAAAAAGACCATTATGTTAGAGTCAATGGAAAAAGACTCAGAGACGAAAACAACAAAGTGATATGGTACACATTGGAAACTGCCATCAAAGTTGCTGACAAATTCCATGACAAAGGTAACCAAGTTACTTACGGAAAAAATATCACAGAGTTAAACTCAATATTTTTATAACTTTAACCGGGGAGGGCAACCTCCCCACTTTTAACACACAGGAGATTTTATGAGTATTGATATTAGAATAGATTCATATGACATTAGTGACATGGAAGAAAGACTTGACAGAGCATTTGACATTAAAAATGGTTGGGGTTCTGAATCTTTTAATGATGATGGCAATCTAGCCACAGATGACATGACACGTTTTCCACATGGAAGTGTACAGGCTGTCATCCAACAACAGCAAGCTACTATCGAAGACCAACAACGACAAATTGATAGGTTGATTCTTGTTTGTAGAAAGCTAGAGACTACAGTTGAGAACGTAACTGATGCTCTAGGTAGCGTTAGTAGTAATCTTAGAAATATAAAATAAGGAGGCTGTATGTCTACATATTCAATTAACTGCAACACAATCTCATGGGAAGCTACTGATGCTTTAATCAAACTTGATGAGACTTTTGTTGGTACACCTAACTATCTTGGCATGACATATTTTTGGGCATATGAGTACAGACATTACATGAGAGATGCAAGTATTGCACAGCGTGTAAAAGTTCACAAAAAATGGTTACAAGCCGGGTTAGATTTTTTAGAAACGTCACAGGCGCATTGGGATATTATCGGTAAGGTTTTAAAAAAAGATGTGCCTAATTTAACAGAGGAGAATGTATGAATACTAATATTAAAATTACTTTAACTGACGATGAGCGTAATCTCATCAGCAACGTTTACCACAACAAGACAGGCTCTAAGCTTGCTACACGCAAAGAAGTGATTGAGCTAGTTGAATTGTTTATTGAACAAATAATCGAAGGCAATGGGCAAAGCTACGAAGCCATAGCGCCACAGATTATTCAGCATGGTTACAAACACTTCATTAACGACAGACAAGTGTCTGCTGAAGAGTTTCATGACCCTGAGCGCAATCAACGTAATGCAGAGCTAGGTCAAATTAAAGCCGCAGAACGTAGAGCATTTTTTGAACAATAAACTTACCGGGGAGGGCAACCTCCCTACAACTTTAACAATAGGAGATATTATGGAAATCAAAGTAGACATGTTATTTAACGACCCTTACAAGCAAGTTTGGAAAGTCATTAACACAGGTGCTGTTGAATTAACTACAGGCGCAGTAAAACATTATGTGACATTGCACAATCTAGGTGACAATCAGCTCAGGACTATTACTGAAGACTTTATGCTTAGACATTGGTCAGTAGTTAGTTACAGACAAGCTGATGAAGCTCCAATGGATACAGGAGACACTATTACTCATTTGATGAACAATGCTGAGTACCAATGGAATGATAAAGATTATGTTTGCCTAGCATTTTATGGACATGAAGATAAGCCTGAGAATGTGACTAGTATTTTGAAGCAATGCAATGTCAAAAAGAAAGATGTTACTAGACTAAAAAAGATTGGTGTTGTTCACGAGTTTTTTGTTGATGACATGGCTGTAATTGTTAAGATGCATTACTCACGTGTTTTAAATGCAACTAACTTCACAGAAGAATATTTAGCTAATTTAGGTTAATCAGTTCTTATCAAAGCTGATATAATTAATTCGTTACCGATTGAGTAACGTACAAAATAGGAGATACAATGGAAACTGCAAAAGAATTACAACAGGGTGAGCAATTTGCAACCCAACACGAAATTTATAAAGATGCCGCGCGTGAAGAATGTTTATCTAAAGCGGCTGAGATAATTATGAACGTTGAACATTTAGTTGATGATATGGAAACTAAGGTCGATGTAAACGATTGTGTCATAGTATCGAATGCTATCCTAGAAGTCCTAAATCTTCGATTCTACGATTATATTGTGTTTCAGGAGGGAAAGTATAAGGATGGTGACTATACGTATGAATATGACTTTTCTGAGATGCTTGATGACCTATTGCAAGATACACTAGGTTTCATGAAGGAGGGAAAATGAGTATTTCAGATTTCTACTATGATGAGATTAACTCGGAAGAAAATCTTAATGAGCTTGATGCACAAGAGCCAACCATGCCTGAAGACTTTGAACATCCATTTGTGGATGAAGAGAAAGAACGTAAAGCAGGTTTTTTTGAGGAGGATAACAATGACTCAAGCAAGTAATAACTCTAAAGCTAAGGTAGCTGGGTTTGCATTTGGTAACGGTAAATTTACCAAGAGCGTGTTAGTTGGTACAAGGGAGGTACGTAGAAAGTTAGCTAGACGTGCCAAGAAGGAATCAAAACAATTAAGGAGAAGCAATGAAAAAACTATCTAGTCAGAAGGAACGAGTCTTGGCTTATGTCAGGACTCATGGGAGTATCACACATCGTGAAGCTGAGGACACTTACAGCATCACAAGAATAGCGGCTGTGGTATTTGATTTAAAAGCTTTGGGTCATAACTTTCGTACTGAGGATGTCAAATCTAAGAACAAGTTTGGTGAGTCATGTTCTTATGCCCGGTATCACTACGAAGGTATGGCAACACCATTAGAAAGATTTGCACGTTCAAATAAATATAACCACGATTTGGTCGCATCATTGTTGGAGGATAAATAATGGAACAGCAATTAGATAAATACGGTTTACCATTACTTGAGTCTATACCTTTGGGTAAGTCTGAGTATGTAATGGTTAAGACTAGGCTTCAATATTTTCGTAAGCATTACGAGAACGCTAGTATTGATACAGACCATGTGTTTTTTGATGGTGAGTCTATTATGTGTAAGACTACTATTCATGTTGATGGCAAGTTAGTTGCTACTGGCATGGCTCATGAAGACAAAAGTAAGAACAACATTAATGCTACATCTTTTGTTGAAGTCTGCGAAACAAGTGCTGTAGGTCGTGCGCTTGGTATGATGGGTATTGGTATTACAAACTCGGTTGCGACATATGATGAAGTTAAGAGTGCTATTGCACAACAAGAAGCTAATGCTAAAGCTGATGAGCTGATGCAATACAAAGCTGAAAGTTTGTCCGGTAAACTAATTATGGCTATTGAAGCTGATGATGAGGTAGGTATTACTGAAGTTGAAAAAGACTACAGAGGTGACACACCATTAGCAACAAGAGTTAAACTTACGTTAAGTCCTGAACATCAAGAGTACATGGCTGAACGCAAGGAACGCAAACAGTTAGAAAGTAAAGAAAAGGCTAAAGCTAAACATGAAGATAATGTTGCACATGCTAAAGCTTTTGCTGACAAACAAAAAAACTCAGAGGCTGAGTAGCACCTACGCTGAAGTCGG
>TARA_Y100000385_G_C13109130_1_pt1 | contig 14336 bp, 12 predicted proteins | sample TARA_Y100000385 | Tara Oceans TARA_Y100000385 (sample SAMEA2620980) | marine metagenome | biome: marine biome (ENVO:00000447); feature: surface water layer (ENVO:00002042); material: "saline water (ENVO:00002010), including plankton (ENVO:xxxxxxxx)" | depth 5 m
TACTTGCAAATTTTCTAGTCTAGGCATTGCCGCGGCGTTAACCGCGTCTTCAATAGGTAATGTATGTAGAGCATCCCCATTGGAACCAATCATAACATCAGATTTTCCTTCTAGAAGAAGCTCTACAGAGAATACTCCCATTCTTGTAGCAAGAATTCGATCAAATGCCGAAGGACGCCCACCACGTTGTACGTGACCGAGAATAGAATATCTTAATGTATAACCATCCATCAACGGCAAGAGTTTTTCATATATCTCCTTAACTCCACCCGCGTCGTCACCTTCTGCAACAATAACAATCGAATTACTTCTGCGTTTATTTTGACTCTTTAAGTCTTCTGCCAATAATTTGATGTTCGATCGCTCCTCTGGAATTAGAACAGATGCAGCTCCTGAAGCAATTGCAGTTTCTAAAGCAATAAATCCTGCATCACGCCCCATAACTTCGACAAGAAAAATTCTATGATGGCTACCTGCAGTATCTTTAATCTTATCTACCGCATCAACAACGGTGTTCATTGCAGTGTCAAATCCTATGGTGCGATCCGTGCCAAATATATCATTGTCTATTGTTCCAGGAATTGCAATAACCGGAATGTCCATTTCAGAGGATAATGCACGAGCGCCTCGGAACGAACCATCACCTCCAATACAAACTAAACCATTAATACCTTCAACCTTTAAATTTTTAATCGCTTTCGCTCTTCCATCCTCAGTTCTAAATTCGTCATTACGGGCAGTTCCTAGAATCGTCCCACCACGCTGTATAATATTAACAACATCATCGGAAACCAAACTGATGAAGCGATTTTCTATCATCCCTGAATAACCATCGCAGTAACCAATAGGTACAATACCTTTCCCCAAACATGTTTTCACCACAGCACGTACACAAGCATTCATGCCCGGCGCATCACCTCCCGATGTTATTAAAGCAATTTTCTTCATGAATTAAATGTAAGTGTTTTTATTATTGGATTAGCATCCCACAATATTATTATCGATGCATTACCTTTAAAAGATTTAATTTTATGTCGACGCATTTATGGAAATCAATATAACTTGCATCATAGATACAGGGAATGCTATTTAGATCTAGGAAAACATATCAATCACTGTCCGATGAGGAACTTGTTAAAATGTACAAGGACAAATCATCGAGTGCAATAATTGGAGAGCTTTATACTCGATATGGACACTTAGTTATGGGTACGAGTATGAAGTATCTTAAGAATAAGGCAAATGCTGAAGATTTAACGATGCAGGTTTTTGAACACCTCCCTAAAAAACTCTCTTCTCATAACATCCAACGATTTAAATCGTGGTTGTATATGGTCACCAAGAATGAGTGTTTAATGCTTCTTCGTAAAAAGAGGCATCTAACAACAGAGATAATGAAAGAATTGGAATCTTCGAATGAACTTCATTTGAAAGAGGAAAAGGAAGTCCAGTTAAATTTATTAGAACAAGCAATAACTAAATTAAAAGATGAGCAACGCCAATGCATCGAATTGTTCTACCTCGAACAGAAGTCCTATCAGGAAATTGTTTTTGAATTAAAAATGGACCTCAAGAAGGTGAAGAGTGCAATTCAAAATGGCAAACGAAATTTGAAAATAAACCTAGAAACAAAAAATGAATTTAAATCGGCTAAATAACATTTTTGGTTCCAATCGGCTGGAACGTAAAGATGTTCAGACCTATGGTCAGAGCGCAGATGAATCCGCTCGCAATGCCATCGAGCAGAAAACAGCGAGTAGTTCATTTGAATCTGATGCCATGGAAGGATGGGATAAGCTGTCTTACGATACAGGAGTTATGTCTAATCTCGATAAGAAATTTGGACCCTCCTCATCCGCTAGTTTTTTTAAGGTAGTTGGTGCAGCTACTGCGATAGTTGGAGTTAGCACTTTAGTCTATTTCGTATTTTTCAACCAACGTGCCAATACTGAGCCTGCCGAAGCTCCACAAAAAGAAACGTTAACTACGCTTCTTGAGGATCAAGAGATCACAATTGAAGAAACAGACATGATGATGCCTGAGCCGATCGAACAAATGGTTGTTGTACCAATTGCTAAGCAAATGGAACCAAAAGAAATCATAGAAGAGTATAAAGAAAGATTTGAGCTGAAGGAAGAAACTACGGATATTGAAATAGAGCCTATCGCTCCAATTGAGATCACTCATAATAATCCTACACCTGAAATTGCACGGGACCAAAAAGAGGCCAAAGAGATATACCTCTTTAGCATGAAACTTATTGATTATACAAAGTATCGATCAAAGCCGGCTGTAAAAACCAAGCAGATGACTTTGACTGGTACTCCAGCAAACAAGGAAGATAAAGAATCAGAAGATTTAGAACCTGTTTGGAAGGACGTTGATGTACCATATATGGAATACATTAAAAAGACAATGCGGACATTCGAACGATCACGTTTTAAAAAATCGCTTATTCGCTTGGAAACTATCTTAGCAACCTATCCAGACGATGTCAACGCGAATTTCTACGCAGGAATTTGTCTATACAACCTAGGGGAATATTCTTCCGCGATCTCTCATTTTGACAATTGCATCAATGGCAAATTTTCGAACTTCGATGAGGAAGCACAATGGATGAAAGCTGAAAGCTATCGTGCTAGCGGAAATGTTTCAAAAGCAAAAAATCTATATTCCCAAATAGCAAACGCTGGAGGGTACTATAAGAAACAAGCGCTCGAAAGACTTAAGTAGTTATAGGAACTTTTGTTACCTCGACGAGAATTGTCGTTATTTTAGTACAATTGTAATTCATGAGTCGATTCTCTGTCATCCTAATTATTTCGATTACGTTCCTTGTAACTTCTGCGAGTAGAATCCCTATTTCGGGCCAGCTCAAAGATTTCGAGGTGTTCAAGAAAGTGCTCATTGAAAAAGAAGGGCGCCTTGACTTACATACCTCGCTTGATTCAATTACCTTTTATCTGAACCGACTCGAAAAGCAACTCGCCTATGATTGTACACCACTAGAAGAATTCAAACACTTTAGTACGGCCTTAGCTAAAATTCAATGTGGTCACACACAAATTCATCCAACAAAAGCAGTTCTTAAAGAGTGGTTAAGTGCCAGGAAATCATTACTCTTTGACTACATAGTTCAAGGGAAAAAGCTCTATACCAATAAGCTTCTTGCTCAAGACACACCATTAATATCTCTTGGTAAATCAAAGTTCGAGCAAAAGAAAAAGCTCAAAGCCTTTACGGAAATAATCTCTATAGATCATAAATCCATGCCTCAGATGATGTCGGAAATTGCTCCCTTCCTCTCTTCTGATGAAAATGGAATTGATTTTAAATATTTCCAAGTTGCACAGTTGTTTGAGTTTTACAGACACATGAGTAGTCCATTTAAAGAGGATTCAATCCTGGTGGAGTATGTCTCAGGACCTGACACACTAGAAAAGTACTTTCAAACTGGAACTGCTCCAGTAAACTCGATGAAACTTCGCTTGAAACAAATGAGCGATCAATACGCCTTGTATGAAAAAAACATGGGTGCATTCAAAATAGTACGATCAAAGATCGGATACTTTAGATTTCATTCCTTTAAATCATCATATGGTAAGGATTATGAGTTGTTTCTCGAAAAATCATTTAAACGAATTAAATCGAAGGGCATTAAAAAATTAATTATTGATGTCCGCGGTAATACGGGTGGAGCAATGCAATATTCTATTATGCGCTACTTCGTAGGAGGTGATGTAGTTCTGGGCCGCTACGTGGTGGAAAAACCAAAACGCTTATTTGAAGACAGTCATATCAAAAAGCTGAATAGTGACTTCTTCAAGCATAGACGGATGAGTCGCATCCAGAAAAGAAAAAACAGACGGCAACTATTTAAGAACGGAGAAATTAAAACTTCTCATGTTTCGGAAGACCTCATCTATAAGGGAGAAATTATTGTCATAACGGATGAAGGTTCTTTTTCTTCAGCATCTATCTTAGCAAGTCATTTGAAAACTTTGGCAAACGCTAAAATTGTAGGAAGAAGAGCCGGAGGGAGCTTTTATAGAGGGAATGCTGGTACGTTACGTGTTCAATTGCCTTCTTCAAAGTTGAAGATGTTTGTGAATCCAAATACATTTTATTCGCACCTATCGATGCCGTCGAATACCTTAATCATCAAAGGTCCTGACCTTGAATTATCTCCCGGATTTATTAAGAGCAGTAAAATGGATGATTATTACCTGAAAGGTGCTCTCAAAGCGTTCGAATAGTTCCAATCTTGATAGCTTTCAGCTGCCTCGTTATTCCACGTAGAGCTTTCGCCTGTAATAATGAAGTATCGCATGTTCGTCAAACGCAATTTTCTTTGTAGATTTATTGCTAGAACCAAGACTCACGAAAAATGAAATATTTCATCGCTATTATAAGTAGCTCATTGTTTCTCGCCTCATGCGGAGAAAAAGAACCAATTACGGAAGACGTAGTGGAATTCGAAGGAGTTGCTGCAGAGATTCCAGAAGAAGATTTATTCGACTATGAAGCACTCGCAGGAATGTATACAGGTGATTTCGGTGGATCAGACATTCGAATTATTGTCAATTATGTGAGTAAGACGAATGCAATCGGATACAATATTCTCAGAGGCTTGCAACGAAATATTAGTGGTCGTGTTACTCGGAGTGGTGATTCAGTTGTTGTGGCTCTCGCGGAACCAGGAGATCACAAATTTGATGGAGTCTTTGAGCTTTTATTTATTGGAAATGATCCTGAACCAAAAGGAACATGGATATCGAATAGTGGTAAAATTGATGAGCAAAAATTCAGTTTGAAAAAAATGGAAGCTGGAGAAAGTGGATACCCTGATGGTGACACGAAGATTTCGGAATCAAACTTCCACAATTTCTTCTCAGATGCAGGAGACACTACAGGCGATTACAGCTTTAAGAGCGATGGGCTTGTGATTTTCTCTTATTATCCTGGTGGATATTCATACGATCATGAAGAGAAACAGTCTCAACAGCAAATGAAGACTATTCAAGGTTCTTGGTCAATGGCTGGAAAGAAGGTTACCATTTCATGGGAGAAGAATTCAATATTTCCAAAACCACAGATGGTTTACACCATAAATCAAGGCGAGTACGAAGCTCAACTTGAATGGCCAAATAACCCTATCTATATGCGCATGTACCCATAATGGGAAGCGTAAAAAAAGTTCTAACCGGATTAATCAACAGCACAGCTTTTGTAGTTATCCTGTACGCGTCATATTTGCTAATTCTGCTAACACTGCCTTACATTTATTTTGAACCAAACGTTGAGTTTCTTGGAACCAAACAATTAATCTATCATATCGATATTTGGCGATGGAGTTTCTATTTACATGTTTTCTCAACTCCAATTGTAATTCTAGCTGGACTCTTTCAGTTTAACCGCTGGATAATCACTAAAAAACCGAAAATTCATCGACTTCTTGGGTATACATATGTAGTTGTTGTACTTCTCATCTCAGGGCCGTCAGGTTTAGTAATGTCTTTCTTCGCAAATGGCGGCCGTTTGGCTCAAACAAGCTTCGTCCTTCTTTCATTTGGCTGGATCATCTTTACTGGATTAGCATTACTGAAAGCACGAAAAGGAAATTACATCAGTCATACAAAATGGAACATCAGAAGCTATGCGTTAACGTTATCAGCAGTAACTTTAAGATTCTATGGCTACCTTTTCGCTGTCTTTAAGGTTGATCTTCCTCCAAAGGAGACATATATATTTCTTGCGTTCCTGGGCTGGATTCCTAATCTGATTATAGCAGAAATCTTGATCTGGGGAGGTTATCCCAAATACTTACTGAAAAAGAAAGGTAATTCGCTTCTAAGCTAGACTAGTTACCGGCAGTGTCATTTTCACTTCCCTCAGTCTCCACAATTTTCCCTGAGCTCATCACTTTATACTCGAGATACCCGACTTTTGATGTAGAGACAATCGCGTTATCCTGATAACCTTCTTTGTCCGGGTCTTTTTCATATGTTGGCTCTAGTAAATTCACATGAATTGTTCGATTTTTCTTGAACGTTGCCTCCATAATATTGTCCGATAAGTACTCGCTTCCGGCTATAAATTTCTTATCAATAAGTTTACCATCATGTGTGAATGTAGCAAGGCGATACGCCAAAGGAGCACCTAATCCTAAAAACTCATCTTTTACGATATACACAATCCCTACAAACTTATCTGTCTCATAAACCTGAGCATAATGATAAAAGCCCTTACTTACTTCACGCGAAAATTTTTCATCTCTCATCTCAGAGATGTACTTTTCGAAATCATATGAAATGTATTGTAGAGCTGTTAATTCAGCCTGATTCATGCTAATTGGAGCCGTGTGGGGCATTGGATACTTAGGGAAGAGTTTTTTGAACTGCAACCAGAATAAGTTTTCAGGGTTGGACATACCGCGCAGTCCCTTTTCAAATGCAGGTTTGAAGTGACGTGATTCACGTAATGATTCTAAATCTTTATCCTTCGATATGTGATCAAGGTTATTATATCCAGCTTGCAGTGCATATTCTAGGTATTGACCAGACATTTCATTTTTCTTCTGCAGTGAGTATAAGCAAGACTTATTATATAGAATCTTCGAAAATGGCTGGTAATCTAAATTTTCAGCTAAATCATATGATTGAAGCGCCATCACATAGTTTTTCTCATCCATAAACACATTTCCTAGTTCGAAATATGCCTTGCCAGAAGGTTCTTTTAATATTGATTGACGTAGATAGTAATCAGCGCTATCTAGATTTTTCTTGTTTTTAAATGCATCTAATCCCTGAAGAAAAAGTTGATTCGCATCATCTAAGTACTTCACTTCATTATCAAGGTAGGCAAGAATTTTACTCGTCTCAAACAATTCATTATCCGCCAGCTCGATATCAATTCTCTTCTGCTGAGTCGTTGTATTTGTAATTGTTTGAGGCTCTCCGCAAGATGTTAAAACAGCAGCGGCAAGAATTCCAAGTGGCAAGATTGATTTGATCATAGTGAAGTGCTTTACTTAAATGTACAGATAACTACCTAATTTGGTTCAAGTTGAATCCTTAATTTTAGAAAAAAGTTTTTCCATCGCGAACCATTCGCCGCAACAATGGACTTGGACGGTATCTATCCTCTCCATATTCTTCGAACATTGATTGGAGTTTGTTCAGGACAAATTCTAATCCTAACTCATCAGCCCAAGTCAATAATCCTTTAGGGTAATTCACACCCTTGGTCATTGCCAAATCTATTGATTCTTTTGATCCGATATTCAAGAACAATGCGTCTACCGCTTCATTTATCAGCATGACCAAAATTCTTTCAACAATCTCTTGTCCAAGTTGAACATCTTCCACAGGTGATGGATTCACGGCATCTTCAGCGTAACAAAAATAACCTCTCCCCGATTTACGCCCTAAATAACCCGCCTCGGAGTGACGCTTCTGCGTAAGTGATGGCTTGTACCTTGGGTCGTAATAGAAGGCCGCAAAAACAGTTTCAGTTACAACATAATTTACATCGTTCCCGATATAATCCATCAAAGTAAAAGGCCCCATTCTGAAACCTCCTATCGAGGTCATTGCCCAATCAATTGTTGCAAAATCCGCGATTCCTTCTTCATATATTCTAAGTGCTTCGCCATAGAACGGTCGAGCTACTCTGTTCACAATGAAACCAGGTGTATCCTTACAAGTCACAGTTACCTTACCCCATCCATCAATCAGCGCTTTCGTAGAAGTTACCGTTGCATTTGAAGTTTGAACAGCAGGTATTATCTCTACCAATGGCATTAATGGTGCCGGATTAAAAAAGTGAACTCCTATGGCCAATGAAGGGTCTCGTAAAGATGCCGCAATTGAGGCGATGGATAATGAAGAAGTATTAGAAGCCAGCACACATCCTTTAGGAACTATCTGCTCAAGCTGAGCGAAAACTTTTCCTTTAATTCCGAGATCTTCAATAATCGCTTCAATTACGATTCCACATTCTCTAAAATCATGAACATCTTGACTGTATGTAATTCTAGATTGAATCCGAGCAGCGTCTTCTTCTGTGACTCTACCCTTTTCAACCAGACGTGCCATTATTTTGGCCAATTTCGCCTTCGACTTGTTCAAAATCTGTTCGTTCAAATCAACTAAAACAACCTGATGACCATTTTGAGCGGCAACCTGCACAATCCCAGATCCCATAGTTCCTCCACCTAATACTCCTACTATCATTCTCTACTAATTTTTCTTCTACTCTATTGCCTATCACTTTAAAGCAATTCAATCATCGCTTCTTGCAAGCTTCGCTTACTCTCCTCTAAACTCAGGTCTTCTTTTTTCTAAAAATGCATTGCATCCCTCTTGAAAATCATATGTTCCACCAGCCTTTGTCTGGAGAACACCTTCAAGATCCAATTGAGCAGCCAAATCATTCGTCCATGATGCGTTAATCGCCTTCTTTGTCAATCCAAATCCTCGAGTTGGCATTTTTGCAAACTTCTCTGCAAACTTGGTTACCTCTTGACTAAAATCATCATCAGACACATACTTATAAATCATATTCATTGCCTCTGCATCTTGAGCACTAACCTTCTCTCCTGTCATCATCAACGCCAGTGCTTTTTGCATTCCTACGATTCTTGGTAGAAAAAACGTGCCGCCAGAATCAGGAATTAATCCGATTTTCGAAAATGCTTGAATGAAGCTTGCGCTTTCAGTTGCAATAACAACATCACAAGCAAGCGCTATATTTGCACCCGCGCCAGCTGCTACTCCATTTACGGCGGCAATAATAGGCTTCTCTATTTCACGAATGCGAAGGATAATCGGATTGTAGTGATCAGTCACAATTGACTTAAGTTCTGGTCCATCTGGATCCATTGCCTCAGCCAAATCCTGCCCAGCACAAAATGCTTTACCTTCTCCTGTAATAACGATTGCTCGAACCTCATCGTTCTTTTCACAATCATCAAGTGCTTTCTGCAGGTCAAATGCTAGCTTTTGATTAAATGAATTAAATACGTCTGGGCGATTCAATTTTAGTTTGCAGACTCCATTAGTGATTGTTGAGATGAGTTCCATTTTTGGTTTTTTTGCTAAGATAATGAGATTGCTTAATCTGGAAATGGGAATAGTAAATTAAGTACTATTTCTATAAGGTATTTAGCCCTCCAGAATTGACTTTGCCCTTCTTTGAATTTCGGCTTTCAGTGTTTTAGGTTGAATGATTTTTACTTCGCCTCCGTAGCTTAATAATGCGCGAATTAATTCTTCCGAGACATTCACAGTTAGTGAAAATGTCACACCGTCCTTTAATTCCTTGGTCTTTTCCTGTGAAGAATGAAAGGGTTGAGAATCAATATACTTTGCGGCCACCGGAGATGCCTTGAAAACGACCTGTTCCGGGTCTTCATTTCCACTTGTAATTCCTATCGCATATTTAAAATAATTCTCCGGCTTGAAGTCTGGCGGGCAATCTGCTTTATCAGAAGTCACAATTAAAACACTTAGGCGATCGAGACTATATGTGATGAAATCATTTTTATCGTGATCATGCGAGATCAGATACCATCGATTGCGATATTCTTTCAATAATAATGGTATAACTCTTCTTGGCTTGGATTTCCCAGAAACAAAGCTAGAATAGTCGAACTCCACCCAAAGAGATTGCTTTATAGCCTCAAGTAAGGGTGACAAATACTCATTTCCGCTATTTGCAATGGCTTGTTCAAACTGAATAAATTGTTCTCCGCCATCTTGAGATACTTCTACATGGCCAACAATCTTATCGATAGCGTTCCCAAACTGCTTGAACAAATCTACATCTCTAAACTGCATAAGTGTTTTTGCGGCGAAACTGATGGAGGATAAATCGTCATCAGTTAGAGGGATATCATTTATAGAAAAATCAGGATCCGAGTAATAATATCCTTTTTCACGCTTACTATATTTGATAGGCGCATCATGTTCCATTTTCATGGAGAACATATCTTTTTCTATGGTAGAATCACAGATATGCGCGCCGTCTATACTGCCGAACAAAGCTTCTTCACAAGCCTCACGCAATTCCATTTTACTTGGAAAAGGTTTATACTTGTTACGAATCGCTTTATCGATAATTCGATATCGAATGAGCGCATTTTTAATGTGGGGCATAACGACTACTTAGAGACGAGTGCTTCTTTAGATTCCTTCTTCTTGTACCCAAAAAGTTCGTAGTGCTTGATAGCCTTAACAACCTCATAAGGTACATCGTCCTCCCATGAAGAAGCACCTGCACGAATTTTTGCCAATACATCATCCGATAGGATGTGCAATAAAGAAGGATCATAACTTTCGAAGGCATCTAACTTATTGTTATCCTTCATGTACTGTAAAAGACCTTTCAAGTTTGGCGCTATGGCAACATTATTCAGATCGTACAGTTCTCCTGATTCCACGTTATTTGCTGGATACACAAATATTTTGACCTTCCTTCCGAATCCACGACCGAAAGCTTCGAGCAATCCTCCAGGAAGATTATCATAGAACTTTTCATCAAAAATTGTCTGAAGATTATAAACACCAACGATAGCTCCCATTTGATACCCTCTAGATATAGAAGATAGGTAGTCGACCATCTTATAGTGCTTCAAATAGTTGGATATCATTACCGTGTAGCCAAGAGTTCCAAGTAGTTCCGCTCGGTCAACAAAATCCTTATCCAGAATTTTTCCATCAGCCGTGAGATCCTTAAGGGTTAACTCAACAACTACTCGAACTTTATCAGGGTCCACTCCTTCTTCTTTCAAGAACTGCTCCTTTCCTCGTTCAATCATATCGATATGAACTTTCGTCACTGGTCGGAACCGACCGCGTGCAAGAAATATGTTTTTCTTATAGAGTTCTGCCGCCGGTTGTTTCACTTTTCCAGTCAAATCAAACATGGTCGCATCTGTAATTCCTCTTTTCACCAAATTCAAGGCAAGTATTCGATTATCCAAGCCTTCAAAATCAGGTCCGGATACTCTGAGCATATCAATTTCCATTCTATCTCTAGGAAGTCTATGAACTAGGCTTTCTAGAAATTCATCTAAATCGTCATTATGAAAATACGCTGCATGGACTAAGTTCACCCCTAAGATACCAAGTGCTTCTTGTTGTGACTTATGACTGTTGTCATGCATTTTAATATGCAAGATGACGTCATTAGGCTTCTGCCCTTGCTTTAATTGAAAGCGCATACCAACCCAACCTTGTCCTTGATTCGTTTTATGATAATTTAAAGACTCAACGGTATTACAGAAAGCGAAAAATCGACATTCTTCATATTTCTGAGGCAAGCGTTCCATCAAAGTGTTATACTCCGCCTCAAGCATAGTAGCTAAACGATCTTCACATACATATCTTGTTCCAGAACCATAAAATGAATCTGACACTTTCATGTCATATGCAGAATGCGAATAGGCAATCGTACCCGAACTACCACCAGCTTTAAAGAAATTCGCTGCTACCTCTTGACCCGCTCCTATTTCAGCAAAACACCCATAAATATCTGGTGTCAAGTTGACTTTCAATGCCTTCTCCTCCGTTGTTAATCTTCTTTCGTCAATCATAATCTAGTTTAGCGCTCACAATAAAACTATAATATTCTATTTTGGTTCCTGAAAGTCAGGATTATTCACAAAATTTTCATCACTCAAGGTCATTAAAAATTGCTTGAGTAAATCTTTCTCTAGTGCATCAAGCTGAACGCCGCCTTGTCCCGCGAATTCAATTAAGGGATCAATCGTTGGGCTCATCTGTATAAAATTTGAGTAATGATTAATCACATCATCTAAGGTAGCCAATCGCCCGTCGTGCATGTATGGTGCCGAGTAAGCAATATTCCTAAGAGTAGGCACCTTAAACTTTCCATTATCATTAGGATTCCCGGTAACTCCCCCTCTTCCTAAATCGGAGAATGTTGCGTCAAGTCCATTATTGGAAAACTTGTGCACCTGCATTAATGGTCCATTGTGGCAGTGAAAACAATCAGCTCCATTAAGACTTTTAAACAAATCATACCCCGCCCACTCCGATGGTGTTACTGTTGTATAAATTCCTTGCTCAGTCGAGTTCAATGACAATCCATTTTCGAACTTGTACATAACATCGTACTTTGATGATCCTGATATCATGGTTCTTAAAAACTGAGCTATTGCTTTGGCAACTCTCGTCGAATCAATTCCTCCATCGCCGAACGCTTTAAAGAACATATTTCTGTACTCAATCGAAGCTGAGAGTTCTGATACGGCATTCGTCCAGGTTTCATGCATTTCAATTGGATCCTCAACTGGTATTAGAATTTGCTCTTCTAAAGTCTTAGCTCGACCATCCCAGAAGAAAGCTTGATTCCAACCTAAGTTGATCAAAGCCATTGAATTTCTTCCCCCTTGAATTCCATCGATCCCAGTTGAGAACTGATTCGGATCTGAATAAGCCGATGATGGTGCATGACACTCAGCACAAGAAATTGAATTATCCCCACTTAACAGGGTCTCATAAAAAAGCTTTCGTCCTAATTCAACTCCCTCAACAGTCATTGGATTATCCTCAGGAATAATCATTTGAGGAAAATGAGATGGAATTTCCAATTCATAGGGTGTTGCCTCATATGTCACTTTATCCTTCTTACACGATAGCATAACGACAATTAGCAGAAAAGATACGAAGAGATATTTCATTTTTATTGGATCTAAAACTCTTTAATAGCTGCTTTGAAGTTCTCAATAACTTTTAAAGAAAGCACCTCCTGACCAGGAGCGGTGTGAGAAGTATACTCTGTTCTTAAATCGATGTTCTGGCCATTATTCTGCAGGAAGGTTGACATGTCCAATTGCAATCCGTATTCATAAACATCATCAGCTCCTTCTAACCAAGTAGGTGAAAACGTTAAAGTTTGAAGATTTATGTCTTTACCAATATGTAAAATGACGTTATGATCAAATAGAGGTATACCATCAGGAATAGTATCAACTTTCGCCTCAACCTTCATAAATATGTATCCTGGATTCCAATCCCAGTGCATTCCACCCGAATTATTAATATTCAAGACGCTTTCTACAGGAAAGGCAGATGGATCATCATGATTGACTGCCCCGACACCTAAGTTAGCAGTTAAGGTAACAACATTAGTAGGATCTCCTTCGGCTTGGAAGAGAAGGGTCCCGCTCTCTCGATAATCAAAGAGCGCAGCATCTAGGATTTGTTCCTCACCGCGAATGTCCTCAGCAAAAAATTTCAAATCTGTAAACTGAACATCATAACCTTCTACCGTCGAGTAAACAGTGTCCAAATATAGAGTCGAGCCGTTATAAGTTGGCTGAACAGTCACCTTCAGGTCACCATACATGGTATTTGGAGGTTCTACAACATCATCTTTACAAGACGACATTACAACTAACGACACTCCTAATGCAAATACTATTTTCAATTGCTTCATTACTAACAAATTTAACGAAAAATAAAGACTTTTAAAAACTGAATTTATCCTATCAAAGTCGCCTCCATTTGAGTATGGTTTCAGGGAAAACGTTAATTTAGTTCCCTACCTCAGTCATATGGAAGAAAAAGACCCAGTCCCCTTAAAAATTTTCAATGCTTCGGCAGGGAGCGGGAAGACCTATCATTTAGTGAAAGAGTACATTGAGCTATTAATCGGAGATGGGCGAAGCATTGATTCGTTTGCAAATATCATAGCAATGACATTTACGAATAAGGCAGCAATCGAAATGAAGGAAAGAATTATTGCTGCGCTCGATGAAATCAGTTCCCCTGAAAAATTCAAAAACAAAGCGGATCATTTAACCTTCGAAATTGCAGCTGACATTGACGTTGAATCGAACATAGTAATTCTCCGATGCAAGAAAGTGCTCAAGCTAATACTTCATCGATATGAAGATTTCCATGTCATGACGATCGATAAATTCAACCTACGCTTGATAAAATCCTTTGCAAGAGATCTTGATTTACCGGCAGATTTCGAAGTTGTACTTGATGAAACTGCATTAATCGAACGAATTGTCGATGATCTCTTTAATCAATTGGGTGAAGAAGGAAATCGAAACTTGAATGATTTAATTTTTCGGTATGCAAAGCGAAATTTAGAGAATGAAAGTTCATGGGATTTTCGAAGAGAACTAGTAGAATTCGGGAAAATTCTTCGGAGTGAAAAGAACTCAAAACTGGTCAAGCGACTGTTGGAAATGGATTTCAGCACGGAACAATACGGAAAACTTCAGCACTACAAAAAAACAATCAATGCTGAATTTCAAACCAAAATTGGTCAACTAAGAGAACTGCATTACTCTGGCG
>TARA_Y100000385_G_scaffold291248_1_pt1 | contig 14295 bp, 13 predicted proteins | sample TARA_Y100000385 | Tara Oceans TARA_Y100000385 (sample SAMEA2620980) | marine metagenome | biome: marine biome (ENVO:00000447); feature: surface water layer (ENVO:00002042); material: "saline water (ENVO:00002010), including plankton (ENVO:xxxxxxxx)" | depth 5 m
TTTTAGATATACACTTCCATTCACAGTACTCTGAGTATCAGTGAGAAAGGTTTCAATATTTCTCATCACGGGTTCTCGATATTTTCCTTCATGAAGAAACATTCCATACCATTCTGACAATTGGTTTTTCCAATATGATTGCCACTTACTTTGAGTATGTTTTTCTAAAAGATGATGCGCCTTTATAATTATTAAAGCTGCAGGAGCCTCAAAAGCTACTCTTCCTTTTATACCAATTATCGTATCACCCACATGCATATCACGTCCTATAGCAAAAGAACTTCCTATCTCATTTAGCTTTTGAATTAAGGACACTTTGGATTTATATTTTTCCCCATCTAGGGCTACAGGCTCTCCTTCTTCAAAAGTGATTTCTAAATCAAGAGGTATCACACTTTTTGCTTCTGACAAATAGGCTTCTTCAGGAATGGTATGCCTAGAGGTCAAGGTCTCTTTACCACCTATGCTTGTGCCCCACAATCCCTGATTGATAGAATAGTTTTTCTTTTGTTCTGACCAATCAAAACCTTTTGAATGGATATAATCTATCTCCTCTTGACGACTCAATTTCTTGTCACGTATGGGAGTAATGATCTCAAAATCATCAGCATCGCTTATAAACACAGTATCAAATCTGATTTGATCATTTCCTGCTCCGGTACTACCATGTGCTATAGTATTTATCCCATGAGTTTTTGCATATTTCAATATAGCCATAGCTTGAAAAGCTCTTTCAGAACTCACACTCAATGGATAAGTGTTACTACGTAGAACATTACCATAAATGAGATATCGAAGACAGTCATCATAATACTGCTCAGTGATATCAATACACTCATATCTCGCAGCTCCCATAGCCATAGCTCTCTGATCTAGTTCCACTAACTCCTCATTGCTAAACCCTCCTGTATTTACCGAAACTGCATGGACCTCATATCCCTCATCAATAAGGTGAAGGATACAATATGAAGTATCTAATCCTCCACTATATGCCAATACTATTTTATTATTCATTTGAATTGTTTTCTTCTTTTAAAACAAGGTCACTAAGATCAATTTTCATCACTTCATTTTTTGATTTAGCCAACATTCCTGTACATAAGCACAGCTTTTTATCATTACGTAATAGAATATCAAAATTGGGGCAACTGTTACAACCTTTCCAAAACTCCTCGTCATCAGTAAGTTCTTTAAATGAAACCGGCATATAACCTAGGTCACTATTGATCTTCATGACCACACTGCTAGTTGTGATTCCAAATACTTTAGCATCAGGATAATTCTCACGTGCCATTTTAAATATTTCAGCTTTGATCTTTTTACCTAGTCCTATTCCTCTGAACTGTAGATCTACTATAAGTCCACTATTAGAGACATATGTTCCTTTGCTGAAAGTTTCTATATAACAAAACCCACCTAGAGTCTCACCAATAAAGGCGATCATAGCTTTTCTTTCAGAAATCTTCTGACATATATATTCTGGTTCTCTAATTGCTATGCCTGTGCCTCTATGTTTTGAGGATTCTCTGTACATGTTTGATATGCTATCTGCATATTTATGATCAGTGTTATTAGCTAATCTAATAGTCAATGCACCTTGCATTATTTATAGTTTGTTTAGAATGTTTGAATTTGAAAACGGAAATGGAAATGGAAAATGTAACCTGCCCTGAGAGGGCTCGGCAATAATTATATCAGACCCGGACGGGTCTCCTATTTGATCTTATCCTATATGTTCTTCTTATGATTAACATTAGAGTACGAAGCTAACTCTATTTTCATTAAAGGTGCAATTATCTGGCTTATGAAAAGTCCAGTTTGTTAATATAGGAGAGTTGCTCATTAAATTAGTTTCATTATTTTGAACTGTAGAAGGGTATAGACAAAATAAACATACATCGAAATTAGCAAATCTCACAAGTTCAAAACAAAGGCACATCAAGAATTAAATATTTTTGCGTTAGCCTATAAACTACGTTGATCTATAGTCTCTGCATATTCATTTATCTATATTCAATAATATATTTTCTTTCTAGGCGGTATATTGTGGAGCGCTAATACGTTTTTACAATATCAAAGAATATTTAAATCGGGGTATACGACTTCGAATCTTTGGAATACATTAGCGCTGAATTAATCTAATGTTTATTTAAATCCTATTTATTAATCGAAGTTGCTATTCATGCATCTTCACTATGAAAAAACAAGTATGAAAAAAATCTTATGTCGACTGACATTTTCGGTGCTTTTAGTATCGATTTGTGCTGTGGTCGGTTTTTCACAGTACACAGTGACGGGTACAGTCACTGATCAAAATGGAGAGGCTCTCATAGGTGTTTCTATTTTGGTAAAAGGTACCACTGCTGGTACTATTACCGACATTGATGGATCTTATTCCATAGATGTAACTGCTGATCCTGGCAGTTTAGAGTTCAGCTATTTAGGATATGCCACTACAACGGTAGAGGTTTCTTCCGATAGCAATGTACTCGATCTAAATATGGAAGAATCAGCTAACAAATTGGATGAAGTGGTCATTACAGGTATGGCAACATCAGTAAAAAGAGCCAACCTAGCAAACGCGGTAGCTTCAATTTCAGCTGAAGAATTAACTGGAGTAACGCCTCAAAATACGGTGGATGGTGCTCTTTATGGAAAATTCAAAGGTGCTGATATAAGAGCTAACTCAGGTGCCCCAGGTGGTGGTTTTTCTATTAGACTTAGAGGGGTAACCTCTGTATTCTTAAATCAACAACCACAGTATATAATAGATGGGGTATATCTAGATAACTCTAGTATCTCTCTAGGAACTGATATAGTAACTTCAGCAGCAGGTGGAGGTAACACTGCAACTAACCAAGATGATGCCTCTAACAGGATAGCAGATTTGATTCCTGAAGATATAGCATCCATCGAAATATTAAAAGGAGCTTCTGCGGCAGCTATCTATGGTGTAGGTGGTGCTGGAGGTGTTGTTGTAATAAAGACTAAATCAGGAAAGTATAATTCTGATACTAAAATCAATTTCTCCCAGACTTTAGGTGTAAGTTCTCCTACCAGACTTCTAGGTGATAGAGGATGGGACAGAGCCAAAGTAGTTTCTGCTTTTGGAGAAGATGAAGCTGCAAGATTTGATCAAAACGGTGTCAATGATTATGAAAGCCTGCTTTATGATAATAGTCCTGTTCAATCTATCTCTGCATTAAGCGTAGGTGGTGGTAGTGACAAAACTAAGTTTTATATAAGTGGTACTTATAGAGACCAAGGAGGATTAGTCAATAATACTGGCTATAAGAAATCTTCATTGAGAGCTAATGTTTCTCATAAATTGACTGATAGATTTACTGTAGATCTTTCTACTCAATATGTTTTTGCTGATGCGGATAGAGGTTTATTCAATAATTCTAATTCCAATACAACAATTGGATATGCACAGGCATTTACTCGTCCTTGGGATGACCTATTTGCTGATGCCAATGGCAATTTTCCAGCAAATAGTAGAGTAGGTTCAAATGTTTTAGAAACAGTAGCTCTTACCACCAATGAGGAAAGAGTTAATAGATTCTTTGGAAGTTTAACAGGTAGTTATAATATCATTCAAGAAGATAATCAGTCTCTCAAAGCTGGTTTTGAACTGGGATTAGATCAGTATACTGTTAGAGCTCGAGGTCTTTTCCCTCAGTCACTTTCATTCTATAGAGATCCTTCTTCATTAAGAGGAGTATCTATAGCAGGAAATGGATTTAACAATCGTACTAGTATGACGGCATACTTGGTACATAGTTATTTCACTGATAACAATATTAACTTCCGTACTACCGCAGGAGTGATACAATTAGATAGAGATCAAAACGTGGTTACAGCTATTGCATCTGGACTTAACGGTTCACAAGAAAACGTGGATCAGGCAGCAAATATATCTGTAGGACAAAATAGACTAGATGAGCAGATTAAAGGTGCCTTCTTCCAAGAAGAGGTAAACTGGGATGATAAAATCATTGCCACTTTCGGATTAAGAGGAGATAAGTCTACTAATAATGGTGATCCTAATAAAGTATTTTGGAATCCTAAGGCTAGTGTTGCAATTAACATCCATAACTTGACAGATATGAGTGGTAGTTTTATATCGCAATTGAAGCCTAGAGCTGCATATGGTAAGTCTTCAAGATTTGCTGGATTTGCTGATAGGTTTAACGCATTAGATCCTACACAGATAGGAGGCAATGCTGGTCTATTCACAAATGCACTTAGAGGAAATCCAGATGTAGCTCCAGAGACACAGACAGAAATAGAATTTGGAGCAGATTTAGGATTCTTGGATAATAGAATCTTAGTTAATGCATCTTACTATATCAAAACAATTGATGACCTCTTATTAAGAGCTCAAGTTCCAGCATCTACAGGATTTACAAATCAAGTAGTAAATGCAGGTGAGTTAGAGAATAAAGGAATCGAATTAGGCTTAGAAGCCGAAGTGATCAAAACAAGAGATCTTTCATGGGCTACTGGCATCAATTGGTGGAAGAACAATTCTGAAGTTACAAGATTGGATATTCCAGCATTTAACACAGGTGGATTTGCTGCATTTCTAGGACAGGGGCGTATTCAACAAGGCCAGAGTGCAACTCAACTAATCGGTACTATTGATCCTAGTCGATGTGGTGGTGACTGTTCTAATGTAGATCCAGAAGGAGACGGATTTATGAAGTTTGGTGATATGGAGGCTGACTTCAATATGTCTTGGACTAATAGTCTTACTTACAACAACTTCGAATTGAATTGGTTATTCCACTGGAAGCAAGGAGGCGATGGTATAAACTTGAGTACACTTCTTTACGACTTAGGAGGTGTGACTTGGGATTATGATGACACCACCTTAGATCCAGCAGGAGCTACCTCTAATGGTGACTTCAGACTAGGAGCACTAGGTACACACCCAGGTGTATACATTGAAGATGCTGGATACCTAAGATTAAGAGAAATAGGACTCTATTATAGAGTGCCAAGTTCAGCTGTAGATTTTGCTGATATAAAAATTGGAATCTCAGGAAGAAACCTCATCAACTCATTTGATTACAACAGTTATGATCCAGAGGTATCTAACTTTGGAAACAATGTATTAATAAACTCAGTGGAAGTGACTCCTTATCCAGCGAATAAGAATATCAATTTCCACCTTAACGTAACATTCTAAATCAGAGATCATGAAGAAAATATTATTAACATTTTTAGTAGGATTCGTCGGATTGACCTCGTGTAATGTGGATGAGGTACTCAATCCCAATTCGCCTACTGTAGAAAGTTTTGAAAGCGGTGCAACTTTAGCCGATTTACAATTATTAGGTCAAGGATTACAAGCTGTGATTAGAAATGACATGCAGTTTCACTTCTGGACTACAAGTATTATAGGACGTGAATATTTAGATTTAAGAGGAACAGATCCTCGTTACACATCTGAGCTTCTTGGTCAGAATGGTGGAAATCTAGATAGTCAGGGATTCTTAACTACAAGATCTTACTTCGGAAGATACAGATCTGTTAGAAATGCGATATTACTGAAGACGGCAGTGGCTAATACTGTTGCCTCTCTTACTCCATCTCAAACTAATGCTTTAATTGGCTTTGCCAACACTATCATAGGATACGAAATGCTTTTAGAAGCAACACGTCAGTATGATAATGGCATTAGATTAGATGTAGATGATATTACTAATTTGGGACCATTTACAGGAAGCTTCCAAGAATCTTTGGGCGGGATTAAAAGTATTCTAGATGAAGGATTTGGTCAATTATCTGGACCAGGAGAGCCAATGATATTTGATCTTAATGGGTTTGAAAGTATTCCAGGTAGTGATGTAGAAGCATTAGCTCAGTTCAATAGAGCACTTGCAGCTAGAGTTGCAATCTATCAGAATGATAAAAGTGGTGCTTTGTCAGCTCTAAACAATTCATTTATGGACATGGGTGGTGATATGAATACTGGAGGATATTACTCCTTTGGTGGAGCTACAGGAAATGATTTGCCTAATCCATTATTCTACGTACCAGGTGTGGATAACTATATGGCACACCCTAGCTGGGCTGATGAAGCAGAAGCTGGAGACACAAGACTTTCAAAAGTATCAGAAACAGGTTCAACTATCACTTTAGATGGTTTATCAGGATCTGCTTTAGTTTCACTCTATCCTTCTAATAGTTCAGCTGCAAGCATAATTAGAAATGAAGAACTAATATTAATTGCTGCAGAAGCTAATATTGGTGGCAACAATACAGCTGCTGTAGATGCATTAAATGTAATAAGAGTGGCATCAGGATTAGCACCTTACAGTGGAGGAATGGATGACGCCTCACTTACTGATGAAGTTTTGAAGCAAAGAAGATACTCTCTCTTTGGAGAAGGTCATAGATGGATAGATCTTAGAAGAAATAACCGTTTAGATCAGATTCCGTTGGACAGAGCTGGTGATAAGGTACATGTACAATTTCCTAGACCAGCTAGTGAAAATGGATAATTACATGTAATAGTTTTTAACGAATAAAAAGGGCAGTGGCTAATAAAACCACTGCCCTTTTTTTGTCCTTTAAAAATCTATTATTCTGGATACATTACCTTTTGAATCTCTCTCCAAGTCACTAATTGTATTCCTTCATCCTCAATTATCTCTTTGCATTCTGTACTAGTGAAGAAATCAAAATCCTGCTGTCTCCATAAAGCTCCCCAGGGTTCTTTCCCAATAGTTACAGCTTGCATTTCTGCATTGTTAAATGCCAAGTGAATCAATAAAACGTTTACACCTGATGATAGGTTTCTTAAGGTTTTTTCATAATAAGCAGCCATTCCAGATTCATAATTTGGCACATTGGCAGTAAGAATAGATTCAATAATAATATCATCCTTGGTAATTTTATCTTTAAATGCAGGAGAGGCAGCTTGCACAAATAGTCTACCTACCATTACAGGTATTTTATACTCTCTTCCTAGTTTTAGATATACTTCAAATAGTTCAGGAGAATTAAACACCAAACATCCCATATGAGTATCTAGATGGGTTGGGCGAATTCCCATTTTGATTGCCTGATCAATCTGAGCTCTAAGTTCAATTTCAGCTTCTTCGACTTTTGCTTTTTGACCGAAACTCAGGCAATTGTCATATAAAAAACCAAACTCATTGATTAATGAGGGTACTTTGTCTTTTGATGCTAAAGGCCCCCAATTCATGTGCTTCCACTCATTAGTCATGGTAAGATGTAGGCCGAGATCAGCATTTGGGTTTTTTTGCGCAAATTCAGCCACTTCTGTAACCCAAGGGCATGGCATCATTATGCTCGCACTATTTACAGGACCAGTCTTCATAGCTAAAAAACTGGCAATATTTTGTGAATGCGCAACGCCTAAATCATCAGCATGAATAATGAGCAATTTGTCAGTCTCCTTATATCCTAACTTTTCAGCTAAAGACTGAGATAAGGCACTAACTAAAGAAATTAAAGTTAAGAAGAAGACTATAATATATTTTTTCATAGTAGATTGAAAATCAAAATGATGGAGTTAAATATCTCATTTTAATTTCAAACTGCAAATTGGAAAGTCAAAGCTTCTATATCAAAAGAGAAGATTTTATCTACTTTTATATTTTCCACACTCATATTTCTTCGTACTAAAATGGGTAAATTAAAACTAGATCTTCATGATATCTACAATAAAAGATGGCTTATTGACAAGGCCCTCTATAATATCATAGATAAAGCCATTGAGAAGAAAATAAAAGAGGTAGAGATTATTCCTGGAAAAGGAAGTGGGCAACTCAAAAAGAAAGTACTTCGCTTTCTTCAGAGGAAAGAAATTAAAAATAAGTACCATAGATTAGATAAAGACAGCAAGAATTATGGCAGACTTTTTATCTATTTTAAGCACAAATGATGAAATGGTTACAGAGTAGAATACGGAGCTTTGGTTATGCCTTTGAAGGCATTTTAAGTTTATTCAAAAGTGAACCTAATGCTAAAATTCATCTTGGCGCGGCTATTTTAGTTGTCCTTTTGGGTATCTACTTCAAGGTCAATTCATATGAGTGGTGTATACTTATTTTATGTATTTCTATGGTCTTTTCAGCCGAAATGATCAATACTTCAATAGAGTCCCTTTGCGATTTCTATTCAACGGAAAAAAATCAACAAATTAAAAAAGTGAAAGACATCGCTGCAGGAGCCGTTTTTATCACAGCATTAAGCGCCGTCGTAGCTGGGTTAATCATATTTTGGCCATATATAAGGCATTATATGCTTTGAATTTTAGAATTCACTGAATTTAATATCTTCTTTCAGAATTTGTCATTTTACCTTTTCTCTAATTGCGCTTTCAAAAAAATAAAAATAGGGCAGAGAAATGTTTCTCCACCCCATTGACTTATCATTTCTATTTAGTCATCATATTCTACAAAATTGCCATCAACATCAAATACAATTTCAGTATCATCGTCTAATTCCACTTCATATGAACCATCATCTTCTAATTCTACTTCTACAATTGTTGCATCAGGATGGTTAGCCGCTACATAATCGTCTATAGCAGAAGGGTAATCCGTCACTGATTCGTCTTCATCAAAATCTTCATCTTCAGAATCGTCGTCTTCTTCATCCTCTTCAATAAAGTTGCCATCAATGTCAAAATGAAGTTCAGTCATATCATCTAAATACACCTCAAACTCACCGTCGTCATCTATAGTAACCTCAGAAATGGAAGCGCCAGGATGATTAGCTGCCACATAATCGTCAATGGCAGAAGGATAGTCTGTGACGACAGAGTCTTTACTGCTATTCAATTGTGCATTAATCGTATCAGGTGCTGTATCTAATAATGAATCTGCCTCTTAAGCACAGGAAGTAATCAGTATTAAAAAAGTAAAAGAAAGAACAAGAAAACCAAAAATATTTTTCATTTGAATTAATTTTAAATGAAGACATTCGAGTGTGTTAAATAAATTAGAATGCCTACATAATGTGAATAAAAATCAAGTCATAATTCAGGCCTGAATAATTGAACTTAAGTAGAAGTGCTGCGAATATTCCTTTGTGTTTTTTAAAGAAGAGTAAAGAAAGGGGCGCCAAAATAATACTACTGAGGCACCCCTTTGTAGGTTTGGTCAAAACGTCAGAATGAAATTCCAATGCCCAATGAAATAATATCTGCTTTCAGGCCTGTACTTCTATCATAGTGACTGTATTTCACATCTATAGATTTAATGGTAAAAGCGGGTCTTTTCATGAAAGGCAACTTTGCTTTTACTAATCCTCCAGCAGGACTATAACTTAGTGCAACTCCATATGCATGGCTTTGAAGAGCTGATAAATCATAATCTGAGGTGTAAAATGACTCACTAAGTGTATGCTCCTTATAAGGCTGGAAATAATCCACTGCTGATTGAGTATGATACCTATAATAAGGAGCAATAGATAAAAATCTGTTTATTTTAATTGGTAATTCTATCTGTGCAGTATGGCCAGTCATACCCCAACTATCCCAATAATACCTGTAATAAGTTCTCAATATTAGATTATCTGTGAGATGACTATTTAATCTAAAACCTATTGGAATTTTTGTTCTTGAATCTGGCAGCAACTCTATTAGGGCAGCATCCTGTTCCTGAAAATACACTCTATGAAATGGAGTACTTAAAAGGCCATTCATATAAGTTCCTTCCAATTGAAATTGAACTTGAGTCCGTTTGCTGATTATATGAGAAATCCCAATAGATCCATTATACGAATTCCTCCTATCTGTTGTGACACTTGATGATCTTCTTAATTCTCTTGGAAAAATAACATCCCATTTATCTATGAAGGCTTGCAAACTAAGTTGAACAGCGGTGTTTTGATCTTTCGTTGAGAATGCAGCATTTACTCCTCCATTAATTGATATGTAGTCATATTCAGCACTTCCACCAAATCTGAATCCGAATGTCCGAGTATCAGAGAGTTCAAAAGTGGCCCCAATATTCCCATGAGTACGCATATCTGAAGCTGAATCAGAAGATCTGATGTTATCTATATTATCAGTTGATGCTGATGAATAGTAGTCATAGCCTCCATCTACATTTAGAGAAATAGACGGCGTTACTGGGACCCTGATACTCATCTTCTGAGTAAAATCTGTGAGTTGTTCTGTACCTATTCCTCCGGTCACCGCACCATTGTTTCCATCTTGTGCATAATAAGAACTGAGAAAATCCATATCGATGGTCTTCCAATCAGGTCTTACATACTCATCAATTTCGATTTCAGTAGAATCTCTTTTACTTTGATCTGATTGAAAGCCAGAAGCTAGCTTTCTTACCTGTGCTTTTACATCTTGAATGAGCACTAAGAAGAATAATGTGATTGAAATTACTATTAATTGCATCCGCAACCTCCTCCTACTTTACCTCCATTAGCTCCAGAAGCACCTTCACGGTATGTTTCAAAATTGATTTCAAAATAGTCCAGCTTCTGCCCTTCTAAAGCCATACATGGCTCATTTAAATACATTTTTTGATATCCTTTTACAGAGCTACATGAGCTCATAATGCCTATAAAAATCAGGACAAATAGTCCTTTTATTATTCTTTTTTGTGAATTCATTATTTCCTTATTTTCATTTAAAATTTGATTGTCGTCTGAGATCATAGACCACTTTTATGAAGTTCAAACTAGATTTAGATTTTAGGCTGATTATTTTATTTCATTTGGCTTATGCAGCTTTTGCCAAAATCATTTCTTTGAAATGATTTGAATAATAGATTTGATCCTTTTCATCAATTATTATGCATTCTATTCCATTCATTCTATTGACAATGTTGAGACCTTCTTCTACACTCATTACAGATAGAGCGGTCGCCATAGCATCAGCAAATTCTGGATCAGGACTCACTATTGAAACCTGCTGTATGTGTGATACTGGGTATCCTGTACGTGGATCAATAATATGAGAATACCGAACTCCATCTATCAATGTGAAACTCTCATGATTTCCTGATGTTACTACGGATCCAAATGGCAAGGTAAAAGTCATCAAGGATGCTGTTCTGTCCTTTGGATCAGGGATCTTTACATCCCAGTCTTTTTTATTAGGAGGGGATCCCCAACACATTAGGTCCCCTGAAGCATTAATAAGCCCGCTATCTACACCCATATTCTCCATCACTTTTTTAGCACAAACTGCAGCATACCCTTTTCCAATACCTCCAAAGCCAATTTTCATGTTTTTCTTCTTTAGAAAAATGGTGCGTTCAGTGTTACTGATTTCTATGTTCTTATAATCTATCAATGTTCTCAGTAGGTGGATTTTATCTTCACCGAGCATTTTGCCTTTGTCATTGTTAAAATCCCAAAAATATCGAGACAATGTTCCGCTGATATCAAATGATCCTGAGGTCAATTGAGATATTTTTATACTTCTTTGTATCAAATCCAAAAGCTCTTGATCCACTTTTACAGCGGCTATACCTGCCATATTATTAATCATACCCGTCTGACTTGTGTCCTTCCATGAAGAGATCAAACTTTCAATTCTTTTTATTTCTGAGACTGCTGCTCTTATTGCATCCCAAGCAGTTTGCGGATTGTTATGAACAGCAGTGATTACAAATGCACATCCCATGAGTTTTATCGGATAATGATGCGCTTTGGTTTCATTCATTGCACTTGCTGAGATAATCATATTCCTATAATTTTATTGATTTCAGAAATCAATGCGTCAGTGTTGTCTTTCTTTCTATATGGGACCACTCCTAGTGACCTTTGATTCTGATCTAGTAATATCATTTTAGGAAAAGACCCTTCTTTATTGAAGGTCTCAGCTAGCCATTCATTATGCTCCTTTTGTTCTTTCGGGAGCTTATTCTTTTTGCTATATGGAAAATCTAATTCTAGAATTACTAGATTTTCTCTAGCATATGAAATGAAAGAAGAAGTTTCAATTATATTCTTTCTCAATTGAATACATGGTTTGCACCAATCTGATCCAGAAAATAACATCAATACATTCTTTCCCTCTGCTTTAGCAGTATTTAGACTTTCATCTAAATTATGGGATAGTGGAAGTCCTTGAGAAAATATAGATGTTGTAGTACTTAGTACTAGGCAAAATATTGCCCATCGGATTTTGTAACTGTTCATAAGTAAAGTTTTTAAATGGAAGAATAGAAATCCATTGTCTATTATGAAACAGTTCTTTATAAAAATACCCTACCGACAAATTCAGAAATTTTCTACTCCCTAGTTACTGGCATTCTCTTATGTAAAATGTATCAATTAATGAGCGGGCATAGAATGAGTTCACAATTGTTATTTTAACCCTATGGATGAAAGCTGGTCCAGTAGTCCTTAATCAATTCTTTATCTATAATTGTTTGATAATCAACATTTAATTTACATTTTCAATATCAATCACATATTCATGTTCAAATTATTCTCAGTTGTTGGTTTTGACTTAATTCAGATATCTCCACATTAAGACATTTTTTACTTTACCAATATTATAAGATTGGCTTAACACATCAAATCAATCAAATACGTAACTTTCAATCAACATTATTGGCGATATTGAATTATACTATAGAGTTGAATGTAGAGGCAGCAAACTTCTTTTAATTAATTCATCTAAATGTTTTTATCTTTTTTATGAAATTCATCCATATACTTCTGTTTTATTTTACTTCTATATGCTTTCTTTCCTCATTAGAAGGACAGAAAAAAAGCCTATATTCTTCAATATTCGAGATAGATGGCCTCATTAATGTAAATATCAATACTAATCTTGGTCATCTCGTGAGAAAAAGCTCAAAAGAAGAATACCAACAAGCCGAAATCACAATTTATGATGAATCATCATCTGAGTTAATTGCTCTTCCAGGGCGAATCAGGGCTCGAGGAAACATGAGAAAAAAGCAGTGCAGATATCCACCTATAAAAATAGATTTTAAAAAAAGTGATCTTGATTCTCTAGGCTATAAAAAGAAGATTGATAAACTTAAAATGGTTTTTCCTTGTAGAGGGGGAAATGGAAATCAAGAGAAACTGTATAAGGAATATTTACTCTATGATATCTACAAAATAATAGATCCTAAAGGGCTGAATGCCAAGTTATCAAATGTCACTTTCATTGAAGAAGATGGAAAATCAACTCAGTTTACTGGCATGTTTGTAGAAGAAGAAAAAGCGTATAAGCAGAGAACGGATGCAAAAATTATTGAAACAGGAAATTTGAGAGCTCCGAGTTTGGAACGTGATTTATACCTTAAAATGAGTTTCTTCCAATTCATGATTGCTAATACTGATTATTCAGTGGCTAATAGGCACAATTTAGAAATGGTAAAACATCCTGATAACCGAAGAGTAGTAGCAATTCCTTATGATTTTGATTATTCTGGATTCGTGGGCCAACACTATGCCGTCCCTCATGAATCTCTACCAATTGAAGATGTCAATGAGAGATATTTCTTTGTAAAAGATCTAACTATTGCAGAGTTCAATAAAATGGTAGCTTATTTTTTATCGATTGAAGATCAGGTAAATAACACAATTGAATCTGCCTCATACATGGATGACAAAAATCGAAAAATGAGTACGCACTACTTGAAATCTTTTTTTGATATGCTTAGAAAACCTAAAGTCCTAAGAAGACAAATTATAGAATAGCTAGCTGATTGAGTGAAATACAATTTTAATAATAAAACCTTTCATCTTCTACAAAATAGCGAGAAAGGAGAAGTAGATAAATCTACGACATTTCACTATGCTCAAGAAGGTGATATCATCTCAGCTGAATATAGAGGTGGTATTATACGATGTGGCAAAATCATTGCATTAATTCAAGAAGATCAGCTTGATATGTTATATCAATGTATAACAATTGATAATGAACTGAAAGCTGGAAAAGCCAAAGCTGACATATCACTTAATAGTATTGGCAAAATTATTCTTCGCCTAAACTGGAAATGGCTCAATGACAATGACGAAAGTGGAGAATCCTTGTACATAGAGTCCTAATTTGTAAAGTTCTAATTAAAACTGATAAAAGACCTTATTCGAAAGTATTTTCCTATTTGAAGAAAAAGGCTTTACTTCAAGAATCTTATGGGTAATATGAATTCAGTCAATATTGAAAATGTTGTAAATCTTATAGATCACAAAATATCTGATCTTCAAAATGAGAATGTCTTAGATCAATGCGTTCAGCGGAGAAATGAGGTACTTTCATTTTATAATAAGAACAGAGCCCTGCTATCCAAAAAATTTGGAACACTACATCAAAATAAT
>TARA_Y100000385_G_scaffold278948_1_pt1 | contig 14281 bp, 16 predicted proteins | sample TARA_Y100000385 | Tara Oceans TARA_Y100000385 (sample SAMEA2620980) | marine metagenome | biome: marine biome (ENVO:00000447); feature: surface water layer (ENVO:00002042); material: "saline water (ENVO:00002010), including plankton (ENVO:xxxxxxxx)" | depth 5 m
TATCACAGACTTTTTAGTAGTATGTGATGAAACTAATAACACAGGCGAAGTAATTGATAGAAACGAATTTATTGCTGAGATTTACATTAAACCAGCAAGAAGTATCAACTTTATCACATTATCTTTTGTCGCAACAAGAACTGGCGTGGCTTTTTCAGAAGTCGCAGGTTAGTAAAGAGGAGAAATAAAAAATGGCAAACATTAATGACTTCAAAACTAAACTTGCTGGCGGCGGCGCTAGAGCAAACCAATTTAAGGTAACAATGCCTTTCCCTGGTTATGCACAAGTTGGTGGAGAAACAGAAGAACTGGCGTTCTTATGTCAAACAACTACAATTCCGGCAATGAATATTGGAACTACTACGGTTAACTTCCGTGGAAGACCTGTATACTTGGCGGCTGATAGAAACTTTGAACCTTGGACGATTACGGTACTTAACGACACAAACTTTAAATTAAGAGACGCTTTTGAAAGATGGCAAAATGGAATCAATAATATGTCTGATAACGAAGGATTAGTTAATCCAGTAGATTATCAAGTAGACGCTTTTATTGACCATTTAGACAGAAATGGCTCTACTATTAAATCATACACTTTAAGAAGTTGTTTTCCAACTGGAATTAGTGCAATTGATTTGAATATGGAACCAACAGAAGCAGTTGAAACATTTGAAGTATCGTTTAGATACCTTTTCTTTGAAGCAAGAACGACTACTTAATAGTTGAATAAATATATAATAAAAAGTAAACTTGTGAGGAAAATATAATGGCGGAACTTTTCGGTTTTCAAATTACTAGAGTTAAAGATACTCCAGACCCGAAGCAAAGTTTTACTCAACCTAAGGCAGATGACGGTACACAAACCGTCGCTGCCGGAGGTTACTTTGGACAATACCTTGATATGGAAGGTAATGCCAAGACAGAGCAAGACTTAATCAGAAGGTATAGAGAGATTTCAATCCATCCTGAATGTGATATGGCTGTTGAAGATATTGTCAACGAGGCTATTGTCGCAAACGAGATAGATAAGGATCCGGTGCGAGTAGATTTATCTGACACGGACTTTAGCGATAAAGTTAAGCGTAAAGTTGAAGATGAATTTAAAGAAATACTAAGGTTGATGAACTTTAGTACAAAAGGACACGACATATTCAGAAGATGGTATGTTGATGGAAGAATTTACTATCATAAAGTTATTGATAGAGAATCACCTATTAAAGGTATAACAGAATTAAGATATATTGATCCTCGTAAAATTAAAAAAATACGAGAGATTAAAAAAGGTCGTCCAGTTGCTATGGCAAACATACAAGTGGTACACGACTACAACGAATATTTTTTATACAATGAAAAAGGTGTTGCAGGACCTGGTATGGCAAGTGGTGGTATTAAGATTGCCACAGACGCTATTTCATTTTGTCCAAGTGGATTAGTAGACTTGAACAAAAATATGGTTATGGGTTATATGCACAAAGCAATTAAACCTGTCAATCAATTAAGAATGATTGAAGACGCTGTTGTTATTTACAGAATTGCAAGAGCACCTGAAAGAAGAATATTTAAAATTGATGTAGGTAATTTACCTAAAGTAAAAGCAGAACAATATCTCCGTGATGTTATGGCAAGATACAGAAACAAACTTGTCTATGACGCAAGTACAGGAGAGATTAGAGACGATAGAAACTATATGTCTATGCTTGAAGACTTTTGGTTACCTAGTAGAGAAGGTGGAAGAGGAACTGATATTACTACATTACCTGGTGGACAAAACCTAGGTGAAGTATCTGATATTGAATACTTCCAGAAAAAATTATACAGAAGTTTAAATGTACCAGTAAGTAGATTAGAAGGAAGTCAAGGTTTCAATTTAGGTAGAACAACTGAAATCACAAGAGACGAACTTAAATTTACAAAATTTGTACATAGATTAAGAAAGAAATTTACAGATTTATTTAATGACTTGCTTAGAACTCAATTAGTTTTAAAAGCAGTTATAAATGAAGAAGACTGGCAGTCAATAAGTGAAAAGATTAAATACGATTTTCTTGCTGACGGTCATTTCTCGGAACTGAAAGACGCTGAACTATTAAGAGAAAGAATAGCATTAGCGAATGATGTGAGAGACTATGTTGGAAAATACTTTAGTGTACAATTTGTTAGACAAAGTATTTTAAAACAATCTGAAAGAGAAATTGAAATGATTGACAATCAAATTAAGAAAGAAATTGATGATGGTCTTATCGCAGCTCCACAAACTAGTGTACCTGACGATAACGACATTATGTAATAAGGAGAAAATAAAATGGCAGACAATGAAATTAGTAAAGTAGATACTTTTGTAGACCAATTAGCAAAAGGCAATAACGCAGAAGCCGGTGAAGCTTTTAAAGACGCATTAAGAGATAAAGTCGGAAACGCATTAGATACAAGTAGAAAAGAATATGCTTCTTCTCTATTTCAAAGTGCGGCAGATGTTATGACTGGACAAGCAACAGATGTAGTTGATACTACAGACGCAGCTGCTGACCATTCAGACGCAAAACCTGAAGTTGCCACACCTATTGGACAAAGTGCTACACAAGACGAAGTACAACAAGCATTTAATCAGGCAACACCTGATAACACAGGAGAATAAAAATGGCATTAACGGTATCAAGTATTGTAGGACATACATCTGGTTACATCAAAAACGATAGATATGACGCTCTATCGCCAGCGATGAAAACAAGTGTAGAGACTTTAATCACTAGCCTTGACGCAATTGACTGGTCACAACCAACAGATTTAGTTGACATCATTGAAACTAAAATCACAGAAGTTGCAGCTGGCGATAGTGATGTGGCTACTGCATTGACAACATATTTTTCGGAGTAGTAAATGGCATTAAGTATTGTCTCAAAGGTAGACGATACCACTAAAGCTATTATTACGGCTAGTGGTGCGGACAACGAAAGCGGAACTTTATATTCTGCTGGTCAATCTGTATCTTTAGTAAATGTATATTATGAAATTAGAGGAACAGGCACAGCGACTCTTAAACTCGGAGACCAATCTTTAAGTTTAACAGGGTTTGGTAATTGGGGTTTAAAAGAAGGTGAACCTCGTAAAGTAATTGAACAAGAATTAAATACGGCAACTACTTTAGAGATTACGACAGACGCTGATGTTAGTAAATTCAATATGGCTGTAGAAGTACAGAAAGAAACGGAGACAAAATAAAATGGCAGATTTAGTAGTACAACAAATTGTATCAGATACGGCAGGTGTTAAGTATGTTGTAAAACAGACTAACTATTCTGACGGTACAGGTGAAACAAATACCGTGATTGCAAATCCTACAACTTCTAACTTTATGACAGCAGACGGCACAAAAGAGATTGCGAAAGTGTGGTATTCTATTAATACTGCAAACAGAAAATCAGCAGTAGAGATTGCTTGGGGAGGCGCTACTGAAAATACAACTGCGTTATTATTATCAGGACAAGGGTATTTAGACTTTAGAACAGCAGGTAACGACATTACAAATAATGCGACAACACCTAATGGATTTGTTTACTTGACAACTAAAGACTTTGCATTAAACGATAATTATACGATTGTTATTGAATTTAGATAAAAAATATTATAAATATTAGGAAAGAGAGAGATAAACTATTATGAAATTAATTACAGAAACTTTGGAAAATGTAGAATACATTACCGAAGAAGTTAAAGGAAAAACGAATTACAAAATTCGTGGTGTATTCTTACAATCTGAAATCAAAAACAGAAATGGTAGAGTCTATCCTAAAGAAACACTAGCTAACGAAGTTAGCAGATATAACAAAGAATTTGTGGAACAGAAAAGAGCGTTTGGTGAATTAGGACATCCTGATGGACCAACGGTTAACTTGGAAAGAGTAAGTCATATGATTACAAAACTCTATCCAGACGGTAACAACTTTATCGGTGAAGCAAAGATAATGGACACACCCTACGGTAAGATTGTAAAAAATCTGATTGATGAAGGCGCTAAGTTAGGCGTTTCTTCTCGTGGTATGGGTTCATTAGAGAGAAGTCGTGGTGGTGAGGCAAGAGTAGGAAATGACTTTTATCTTGCAACTGCAGCTGACATTGTAGCAGACCCGAGTGCTCCAGACGCTTTCGTAGAAGGAATTATGGAAGGAAAAGAGTGGGTTTGGGATAATGGTGTAATAAAAGAAAGAGATATTGAAGAATATAAACAATACATTAAGGAAGCAAAAAGACTAAAACTTGCCGAAGCAAAAGCAGAGGTATTTAGTAAGTTCCTTAAAGGATTGTAATATTATAAATATCTTATAACAAAACAAGAAAATAATTATTTTTTTTAAAAGAAATAAGGAGAACTTCAATATGGCCGAGACAGAAAAACAGGTTGTAGAAATGACTGCTCCAGACGCTCCTAAAAAGAACGCTGTAGCTGCTGAAACTTCACCACTATCTAATAGTGCTGAGGATTTAGGTGCTGCTGTAGTAAAACCTACAGATAGTAATCCAGACGCAACTAAAAAAGTTAAAGAAGTTTCAGGTGACGCTCAACAGAAAAATTCTGGTAGTGCGGATCCAATGCCTTCTGTAAAGAAGGAAGAAACTGATTCTGATGGCGAGAAGATTTCCGAGGGAGAATTGCCTGACGGTCTGAAAAAATTCCTAGATAAAAAGAAAGATAAAGAGTCAAAAGAAGAAGGCTACAAGATGAAAAAAGAATCTGAAGCTGACGACAAAGACGCTAAATCTGAAAAATCTGAGGAATCTACTGACCAGAAAGCGAAAGACATTGATGTAAAAGAACACATTGACGCTTTAACCTCTGGTGAATCAGACTTGTCCGAAGAATTTAAATCAAAGGCTGCAACTATTTTTGAAGCTGCAATTACTAGTAAAGTAAAAGAAATTGCTGAAGAAATGGAAGTAGACTATAATAAGAAATTTGAAGAAGAAAGTGCTAAAGCTAAATCTGCATTAGTTGAGAAAGTAGACAATTATTTGAACTATGTTGTCAACGAGTGGATGAAAGAAAACGAACTTGCTATTGAAAAAGGTATCAAGGGCGAAATTGCTGAAGACTTTATTTCTGGTCTGAAAAAACTTTTTGAAGACCACTATATAGATGTACCTGATGAAAAATATGATGTGTTAGAAGACCAAGCTTCAAAAATCGAATCGTTGGAAACTAAACTTAACGAACAGATTGCGAAAAATGTTGAATTGAATAGTAAGACTAACTTACTTGAAAAATCTGACATTTTAGCTGATGTTGCTTCTGATTTAACAGATGTCTCTAAAGAGAAATTTGCTAAACTAACTGAAGCAGTTGAATTTTCAAACGGTGAAGATTTTAGAAACAAGGTAACTACTATCAAAGAAAGTTATTTTGGTGCTAAAAAAGAAGCTAATTCTGACAGCGAAGTAGATAATGCGGTAGCTGATAATGGCGGTGTAGACAATACACAAGATTTATCTAATGCAATGGCTGCTTATACTACCGCTATTAGTAAAACAAAAGACTTGAAACTTTAATGTTCAAGTTAATAAAATAATAATAGGAGAGAGGAACAAGATATGTACTTATCTGAAAACTACCAAAAAAAGTGGCAGCCAGTATTAGAGCATCCTGATTTACCAAAAATCACGGATACTTATAAACGAGCTGTTACCAGTGTTATCCTTGAAAACCAAGAGAAAGCACTAAAAGAAGACGCTCAGTTTATGACTGAAACTGCGCCTACTAACGCTACTGGTTCATCTATCGCTAACTGGGATCCAATCCTAATTAGTCTAGTTAGAAGAGCTATGCCAAACCTTATCGCTTACGATATTGCTGGCGTTCAACCAATGTCTGGTCCAACTGGACTTATCTTTGCAATGAGAAGCAGATTTAAGGCTCAAAACGGAACAGAGGCATTATTTGACGAAGCTGAATCACAATTCTCAGCTGCGAAAACTACAGCGAATGTACCTGGTTCTGCCGGAACATCATCTGCTGGAGAAACAAATCCTGCTGTACTTAACGACTCATCACCTGGAGCATATACTGCTGAAGGTGGAATGTCTACTGCTACGGCAGAAGCATTAGGAGATTCTGCTGGTAACTCATTTGCTGAAATGGCATTCTCAATTGAGAAGTCAACGGTGACTGCGAAATCAAGAGCTCTTAAAGCCGAGTACACAATGGAACTTGCACAAGACCTTAAAGCTATTCACGGTTTAGACGCTGAGTCTGAATTAGCGAATATTCTTTCTGCTGAAATCCTTGCTGAAATTAATAGAGAAGTTGTAAGAACTATCTATGTTAATTCAGAAAAAGGTGCTCAAACTGACACAACTGCTGCTGGTATCTTTGATTTAGATACTGACTCAAACGGTAGATGGTCTGTTGAAAGATTTAAAGGACTTATGTTCCAACTAGAAAGAGACGCAAACGCTATTGCTCAAAGAACAAGAAGAGGAAAAGGTAATGTAATTATCTGTTCTTCTGATGTTGCTTCAGCATTACAAATGGCTGGCGTACTTGACTATACACCTGCATTGAACAACAACTTAGCTGTTGACGATACAGGAAACACTTTTGCTGGAGTATTAAACGGCAGATTTAAAGTGTACATTGACCCGTATAGTGCAAACCAAGCAAGCAAACAATTCTATGTTGTTGGTTATAAAGGTACTTCACCTTATGACGCTGGTATGTTCTACTGCCCTTATGTGCCATTACAAATGGTTAGAGCAGTTGGTCAGGACACTTTCCAACCGAAAATCGGTTTCAAAACTAGATACGGCTTACAAGCAAATCCTTTTGCTGAAGCTGGTTCTGGCGATGCAGCTGTTGTTAACGGTGCTGGTTCTGCGAACTCAAACAGATACTACAGAAAAGTACAAATCGTTAACCTTGCGTAATTGCAAATAACGATTGTATAGTAGACAATCTTACGAAAAAAGGCGATGTCAAAGTCGCCTTTTTTTTAGCCCAAATTATAATATCAGTATATTCAGATTTTATTATATACATCAAATACTTGACACGAAAACATCATTATGTTATAAATAATATTAGAGTGATAAAAGACTTATCACTATGCAATTAATGACTAGTAATAGTCGGAGGATATTATGTTAAAACTCTTAACAAATATTCGTTATTTCATTGCACCAATATTAATCATCACAACTGCTTACGGTATCCACATAGGTGGTCTATTTGCGTGGACTGGTGTTGCATTATTAGGTCTTGGAATAATAATAGATACATTAATCACAAAACAAACTAAAGGTGCTGGGGTTGATGGGAATGGAGATACATTAGGTATTGCGTGGTTGCAAAACAGCGTTATGTATTTAATGTTACCTGTTTTCTTAATCCTACAATTAGTTGTTGCTTACAAAATATTTAACGGAGTAAGTGGCGTAGAGTTAGTTGGTACAACATTATCTGCTGGTATCTTTTTAGGTATTGGTATTATATATGGACACGAACTATCGCACACAAAAGGTTGGTCTTTTGTAGTAAGTAGATGGATGATGGCGTTAAGTGGGTCAGCACATTTTTGCTATGCTCATTGTTATAATCATCATTTAGAACTTGCAAGTGAAGATGACCCAGCGACTGCACCTCGTGGTCGCACAATATACGGACATTATCTATTGTCTTATCTTGGTCAATCAAAGTTTCTTTTTGAAATGGAGAAAGCAAGATTAAGTAGAGTAGGTAAATCTTTTATCAGTTTTGATAACAGATGGATAAGAGGATATCTTATGTCTGTACCTATTGTAAGTTTATTCTTTTTAGCAGGTGGTTGGACAGGTATTGCTGTATTGGCAACAATGTGGGTTATCTCAAACTTTGAGTTAGAAGCATTGAACTACCTAGAACACTACGGTTTAATAAGAGTAAAAAATCAACCGATAGATTATCGCCATAACTGGGATAACTCAACATTATTTACAAGTTGGTTCTTTATAGAAATTGGTCGTCAAGCAGACCACCACGATAGAGGTGAAACACACTTCTGGGAACTTGATGATGTTGGTGCTCCTAATACTGGTGTCGGTTACTTTACACTTTTCACAATTGCGTTAATACCACCATTGTTTAATAAGTTTATGAAAAAACATTTAGACAAATGGGATAGAGATTATGCAAGTGATGAAGAGATTAAAATAGCACAAAAACTAGTATAATTATGACCCCTAGTAATTCAGTTTGCTAGGGGTTTATTAGGTCTTATAAATAGTAGTATGACAAGTACAAACGCAATAACACGACAACCAACACAACTTGATTATGCGTCACCAACGCAATTTAAGTTTAATATTACAAAACTTCCAAAGGTAGAATACTTTTGTACAGAAGTCAATATCCCAAGCCTACAAATGAGTAATGCAACACAGGTTACTCCATTAAGAGATATACCTCTGCCTGGAACTAAACTTGACTTTGGAGATTTAGTACTTACATTTATGATAGACGAGAAGTTAGAAAACTATGAAGAGATATTTGGTTGGTTAAGAGGTCTTGGTTTTCCTGAAGACCATAAAGATTATGCAACTTTAGTATCTGCTGGAAGAGATAGATTTCCTACACAAGGTAAAGGTAGAGAAAATCATAATGCAGGTAGAGAAGGTACTGCTACTCCTCAAGGAGGTATCTTGTCTGACGCCACACTAACAATATTAAGTGCAAAGAATAATCCGATTAAAGAAGTAAGATTTAAAGATGTATTTCCTGTTTCATTAACCGGCGTAAATTATAGTCAACAAGCAAGTGATGTTCAATACTTAACTAGTAGTGTTAGTTTTAAATATACTACCTATACTTTTGCTGAACCAGGCAAGAGAGAGAATTAAATTTCACTCATAGAAGCTTGACAAATAACTAGATTTAGTATATAATTATACTTAAAACTAGAGGAAGATACTACATAATGACATTAGAAGAATTACAAGAACTTTCAGATAAGAAATTAAAAATCAATGATACTGAGCTTGATATTGAAGCTCTTAAAACACCACAATTACATAATGAATTTTTGAAACACTACAATAAGTTTAATCTTTTACTTACTAAAACTGAAAGTGAGTTAAGGATTATCAAATTACATAAATGGGAATATTACACAGGGAAAGCGGACCCAGCAGTTTATCAAACTAAACCATTCAATTTAAAAATTCTAAAGCAAGATGTTGATAAGTACATTGAAGCAGATGAAGATTACATAAAGATAAAACAAAAAGTAGATTACTTAAAAACTATATGTGATTATCTGGATAAAACAATCAAACAAATATCAAATCGTGGATTCCTAATCAAGGATGCTATTGAATGGCGTAAGTTTACTTCTGGCGCTATTTAATAGATGGTAGAAAATCGTTATTTAATATTAGAAAAGAAAGACGAAGTATATCTTTCAGTAGAAGCAGAGAGTGATATTCGTAGAGAACTATCGGAGTTTTTTACATTTGAAGTTCCTGGTTATAAGTTTATGCCTCAATATAGAAATAGATATTGGGACGGAAAGATAAGACTTTTTAAGTATGCAAGTGGTGAGATTTACTATGGTCTCTTACCATATATCAGAAAGTTTTGTGAAGATAACAATATAAAAATTGTTTCTAAAATCAAAGAGAAAGCAAAACCTTTAGATAAGTTAGAGTGTGCTAGATTTTGTAAAGCATTAAACATACCTAAAATTACTATTAGAGATTATCAATTCAATGCTTTCTATCACGCAATACAAGAAGATAGATGTTTATTACTATCGCCAACTGCTAGTGGTAAATCACTTATTGCATATCTTATATTAAGATTTCAGTTGTTAAGAATTAAAGAAAGAAAAGCAAACAAAGTATTAATTATTGTACCTACAACATCACTAGTAGAACAATTGTATAAAGATTTTGCTGAATATGGTTATAATACTAAACACATACATAGAATATATCAAGGACACGATAAAGATACTACAAAGAAAGTTATCATATCTACTTGGCAATCTATTTACAAACTACCTAAAAAATGGTTTGCACAATTCGGTTGTATTATTGGTGACGAAGCACATCTATTTAAATCCCAGTCCCTTACAAGTATAATGACAAAGATGACTAATTGTAAATATAGAATAGGTATGACTGGTACACTTGATGGTTCAAAGACACATAAACTAGTGTTAGAAGGTTTATTCGGTGCTGTAAATAGAGTTGCTAGTACAACAGACTTAATTGAAAAGAAACAACTAGCAGACTTTAAAATACATTGTTTGATACTTAAACACGGAAAGAATAGTAAAGACTTTTTAAGAGATAAGAACTACCAGGAAGAAATGGACTTCTTATGTGCTAGTAAAGCAAGAAATAAATATATAACTAACTTGACAAATGGTCTTCAAGGTAATACACTATTGTTATTTCAATTTGTAGAGAAACACGGTAAAATATTACAAGAACAAATTGAAAAGAAAGTAGATGATGGTCGTAAAGTGTTTTTCGTTTATGGAGGAGTATCAGCAGATGATAGAGAAGAAATTAGAGCAATTACAGAAAAAAGTGATAACGCAATTATTGTGGCTTCGTACGGTACATTTTCAACAGGTATCAACATACGAAACTTACATAATATTATTTTTTCTAGTCCTAGTAAGTCTAGGATAAGAAACTTACAATCTATTGGTCGTGGATTAAGACTAGGAGATAATAAGGTTAATGCGACATTATACGATATATCAGATGATGTATCATATGGAGAAAAAGAGAATTATACTCTACAGCACTTTAGAGAAAGAATAAATATATACAACGAAGAAAACTTTGATTACGAAATACATAATGTGGAGTTAAAGGAGTAGTATGGACAAGACAGACGAAACTAAACCAAATATAAGAATCGTAAAGATTATGAATGGCACAGATATTGTTTGCCATATTCCTACGGTTGCAGACCAACAACGAAATCCGTTGCTGACATTAGACAAACCATTAGAAATAAAATATGTACCACAGATTACTAATCTTGGTATCAAAGATTATATAGCGCTTGTAAAGTGGGCTGCTTACACAAATGACCAACTGGTTACAATTCCTAAAGATAAGATATTAACTATCACAAATGCAAGTGCTGAAATGATTAAATCATACACACAAGTTATTAGTGATTATACGAACCACGACAAGGTTATGAGAAGAGACGAGAATCCTAGAACTCAAAAACTTATGGATAGAGAAATTATGCGAGAGGAAGAATTAGAAGAGTATGATGAGATATTTGAAGCCTTTAATGACATTAAAAAGAAAAGTACAATTCACTAGTTGCTACTCTATAGACTCTATCTCTACCCAGCGACACGCTGATAATATCATAGGATCCAATATATGTCAAGCGCCTGTGAAAAATAAAATTAAAAGTGATAGGTGCTTGACTTATTTAACAACATATAGTATAGTGAGAACATAATGAAAACTAAAACAGATAAAAAAATTGAAACGGCAGAAGTGCCTGAAAAAAAGAAACGAATACGAACACCGGCAAAGAAGGAACACTATGTTAATAACAAAGAGTTTCTAGCTGCAATGGTAGAGTATAAAGAGAAATGTAAAAAAGCAGAAGCGAGAGGAAGAAAGAATCCTCCGGTTACTAATTACATTGGAGAATGTTTTTTAAAGATTGCAAACCACTTATCATATAGACCTAATTTTATTAATTATACTTTTAGAGACGATATGATTTCAGATGGTATTGAGAATTGTTTACAATATCTAGGTAACTTTAATCCAGATAAGTCAAACAATCCATTTGCATACTTTACACAAATTATCTATTACGCCTTTGTAAGACGAATACAGAAAGAAAAGAAACAAACAACAATCAAACATAAGCTTATTATGGATGCAAACTATGACGATATGACTTTGCAACCAGGTGAAGATAGAGATTTTAAAAATCAATTTACAGAATTCTTACAAAAGAACTTACCAAACCAAGAACCAACAAGTGATCCTTACGAGGCAAAACCTAAAGGTGCAAAACTAAAAAGAACTAGAAAAGCGAAGATAAATTTAGAGAACTTTTAATTATGAAAATAGCGTTGTTGAACGATACTCACTTTGGTGCAAGAAGTGATAGTCCTGCATTTATTAAATATTTTAACCGGTTTTATGATGAGATATTTTTTCCATACTTGGAAGAGAATAACATCACAACCTTAATACATTTAGGCGATGTAGTAGACAGAAGAAAATTTATTAACTTTAATACTGCTCATAACTTTCAAAATAAGTTTTGGAAGAGACTATGGGATATGAAGATTGATACACATATTATACTAGGTAACCACGACACATACTATAAGAATACAAACTCTATTAATAGTATGCAACAACTGATTACAACCTTTGATGGTATAAACGAACCATTTATATATGAGAAACCAAAGACGGTTGAGTTTGATGGTTTGCCTATTCTATTCATACCTTGGATATGTCCAGAGAATGAAGAAGAAAGTCTAAAAGCAATATCAGAAAGTCAAGCACAAATATGTATGGGACACCTTGAAGTTAAAGGTTTTGAAATGCACAAAGGACACTTCCAAGAACACGGTTTAGAAATGGACTTGTTTAAAAGATTTGAGAAAGTATATTCTGGTCACTATCATAGAAAATCAGATAATGGTACTATCTTTTATCTAGGTACACAATACGAGATTACTTGGTCAGATTATCAATGTCCTAAAGGTTTTCATATCTTTGATACAGATACAAGAGAACTAACAAGAATTCCTAATCCTATCAATATGTTTAAGAAGATAGTATACAATGATAAAACAAATTCATATACTAATATGGATATAAGTGAATACGAAGATTGTTTTGTCAAAGTTATTGTAGAAGAAAAAACAGATGTCAACCAGTTTGGTGACTTTATTGATAGATTACATAACGACATACACACTAACGAAGTAAATGTTATTGAAGATAGTTATAATATCAATTCAACTGCTGATGTTAATATAGTAGACCAAGGAGAAGATACATTATCTTTCTTACAGAATTATATTAATAGTTTAGATACTGAATTAGATAAGCATAAAATGAATAATATAGTGAAAGACTTATATAGTGAGGTGCAAGATAAGTGATAATATTTCATAACATAACTTGGAAGAATTTTCTTTCTACAGGTAATACACCAATCAGCGTAAACTTAAATGAATCACCTACGACATTAATCATAGGTACTAATGGTTCAGGTAAATCAACTTTACTAGACGCATTGTGTTTTGCTCTCTTTAATAAACCTTTTAGAATTATTAAGAAAGACCAGATGGTTAATACAATCAACAATGCAGATACCGTTGTTGAAGTTTACTTTAGTATTGGTCCAAAGAAATACAAAATACGAAGAGGTATTAAACCTAACATATTTGAAATATACCAAGACGGCATTTTATTAAATCAGGATGCCTCTTCTATAGATTATCAGAAGTACCTTGAACAGAATATAATGAAACTTAATTACAGGTCATTTTGTCAAGTTGTAATTTTAGGTTCTTCTTCTTATGAACCATTTATGAAGATGAGAGCAAGTTATCGTAGGGATGTAATTGAAGAGATACTAGACATTAAAGTATTTGCAAGTATGAACTTATTGTTAAGAAGTAAACAACAAGACTTGACTAAAGACATTACCACAATGAGACACCAGGTAGATTTGATTGAAAACAAAGTTAATCTACAAGAGAAACATTACGAAGAATTACAAGGTAGAGATACAGACGCTATCACTAGAAAAAAAGAAGATATAGAAAAAGCACAACAAGGTAAAAGAGATTATATGGTTCGTATCAATAGTCTCAACAACGAAATTGAAACAAACAAATTAAAATTACAAGACAAAGATAAGACTAAAAGTAAGTTTCTTAAATTACAGAAACTAGAAAGTAAGATTGATACTAATTTAAAGACACACAAAAGAACATTAAAATTCTTTGAAGAGAATACTAATTGTCCTGTTTGTACACAAGAACTTGAACCTAGTTTCAAACAAGAAAAAATCAAAGAAGAACAAGTCGCTGTAGATAAACTTAATGACGGTTATAAACAACTATTAACTGAAATTACTAATACAGAAGAAAAGATATTAAACATTGATAAAGTATCAGAAACTATTAGAACTATAGAAACAAATGTTTCAAAACTTAATCATAGTGTTGATGAGATTAAAAGACATAGTGATAGAATACAAGATGAGATTGAACTGCTACAAGTAGAGGATGCT
>TARA_Y100000385_G_scaffold290800_1_pt1 | contig 14275 bp, 11 predicted proteins | sample TARA_Y100000385 | Tara Oceans TARA_Y100000385 (sample SAMEA2620980) | marine metagenome | biome: marine biome (ENVO:00000447); feature: surface water layer (ENVO:00002042); material: "saline water (ENVO:00002010), including plankton (ENVO:xxxxxxxx)" | depth 5 m
ATACCCTGACCACCGGAGGATCTTTGGGGCTTGATCAATTGGGGAAATTTCAGGTCATACCCATCCGCATTCCATGCGTGCGTGGGGGGATGGGGAATTGCCCCAGCGGTCATGACCCGGGCGAGTGAATATTTGTCGATCGCCGCCCTGAAATCGGTCTCCTCCGGCAATAAAGCAAGACGGGTGAGAGTCTCCAGTTTAGCACGGTTTCGGATCAGGACTAAACTGGTTGATTCCAAGATGGGAACCACCAACGCCGCCCGGGTCTGGCGCACGATTCGCATGAGCTCCCAAACAAATCCGTCTTCGGATAAATTCGGCGCCAGGATATGAAATGAGGCCAGGTGCACACTGCAGGCAATCGGGTGCCATCGGGTCTCCGACGCAAGACCGATGACGTGAATCCGCCAACGAGGACTTAGGGCAAGGGAACGCACCACTTTGAGGGCTAACCCGCTCTCTCCATCCAGCACCATGACATCAATCATTTCGGAAGAATGATCTCTCAGAGGCATCCGCGCTGCAATTGAGTTTTTCGACAAGCTGATGATTGGGGTAGTCCGAACTCCTGACAAAACCAAATCAGAAGCGTTCATATTTTTTAACATGCCTGAGGTCAAATCCACCGCGATCTCTAATTCTACTGTGGAGCTCGTAGCTACCAGTTTTTAGGCCTAAGCTCTTAGCTTAGAAGAATCGAACCACGGAGTTTTTTAACCACAGATTGCACAGATGAATACAGGATATCGAGCCCCGCTCCAATGCCTTTATCCCGATTGAATCTGTGGTGAAGAAAACCGGCCTGATTGCGGCGCCCTAGTCCAGCTTTTCGGGAAGACGGCGGGCCTCTACTTCAATGGAATCTTGAAACTGCGTTCGGCTGCCGCACCGCACAAGTAGGTCTGATGAGAGAAATGAGCCTCATCAGTATAACCCTCTGGATAACGTGGTGGGCCATGGATATTGGAAGCGGGTTCGTGCAGATATTCCGGGAGGTTGCAGACTTCGATCTGGATGTCGTCGTTCGTAATCTCAAGCAGAGCATAATCATGCGGGAAGGAGGCCGTGCCGGCCGTGGAGAGATGCTTGATCCCTTTTCTTTCAGTCATTCCGGTAAGGTGGAGGTGACCGGAGATCACGAGCTTAACCGGGGAGTCAGGTGCTTCGACCAAATCAAGTAGTTCGCGGTCAAGGCATCGGTAAGAGATAAAACCAAAACTCTCCTCTAAAACATCATGGTCCCGGACACACACCAGTGGGATGTGGCAAACGAGGATCTTCGGCACTTTGGGTCGCGTCGCGAGCAGGCGCTTTAGCGCGAGGTAGCGTTCCTCGCGGCGCTCCTTGGTCACGTGAAAGGTTCCGGCATTGTTGAGCACGACGATTTCGACCGGATCGGCTGGGATGACATAATCAAAGCGGTCATCTCCAAAAGCATCGCGATACGGCTGTTCGTAATCTGCATTTCCTTCCGCTTGCTGAATCTCGTGATTGCCGCAAACTGGGTAATAGGGCAAGACAAGCCGATCTAAACGTTCCTTAAACGCTTTCATTTCAGTCGTAATCGTGGGGAGATTTTCTCCGTGGATCATATCTCCGGCCAAAATCACAAAATCCACATCAGTCATGGACCCACCCTTCTCAAACTGGCCCAACATCCATTCGGCGCGTCTATTCGCCTCCAGATACCCCGTGGCCTTCGAGCCGGGATCAAAGTGAGCGTGGAGATCGTTGATGACAGCGAATTTCATGAAGAATACAAATTGGCCACGGAGGCACAGAGACCCGGAGTGCGCGGCTGTTGGGATTTTAGCCGGTAAGTCGCGACCGGAATTCGGGGCGGCCTTTTACACTGGGAACTTGAAGAGTGAAGATCGCACCGTCGAGGGACTCTTCTCCATCACCGCCGGCGGTCGTGAGATACATCGTGTCAAAATCGACACCGCCGAAAACCACTGAGCTTACCTTCGCCACAGGAAACTTAATTTCATCCAACACGTGGCCGTCTTGCGCATCGTGTTTGCGGACTCGATAGCCATCCCAACGTGCGCTCCAGATGTTATCGTCGAGATCGATCGTTAAACCGTCGGTGATACCTTCCTCTTCGTCGGCCTGATACCAGAGGCGACCGTTCGAAATATCTCCAGAGGCTTCATCGTAATCGTAGACGTAGATCTGTTTTCTGGTGGAGCAGGTCCAATAGAACTTTGTGCGATTCGCCGTGAAAGCCATTCCGTTGGAACAACCCGTGCCGGTGATTACTCTTCTCACGGATCCATCGGGATCGTAGCGGTAAACACCTCCACTGGTTGGTTCATTACCCACGGTGCCCGCGAAGACGCGTCCGCGTGGATCGGCGATGACGTCGTTAAATCGTGAATCACCCTCCTCTGAGAATTGCGCCACCTCGTTGAATGAACCATCAGCAGCCATCTTCACGACATCGCTGGTCCGGAACAAAAGAAGCGACCCGTCGGCTTCCTGCGTGAAACCGCCGACATTGGGGCCATCGTAGATTTTTGTGGTCGTATCGGTCGAAGCATCGTGGCTCCAAATGGCGCCACCAGTGATATCAGTCCACAGGAACCGTTGAGCATCGGTATCCCAGAACGGATTCTCAGAAAGTGCGCATGAACGGTTAACAAGAACTTCATGTGTAATCATAGGAAAAATATTGATGGTTTCGTGGCTGGCTCATTGCAGCGTCCAACCGGCATCGACCACGAGGTTGGCTCCGGTGGAGGCGCGACTCACATCGCTGAGATAAAACAGAATATGATTCGCGATGTCGGACGGCATAATCTTCACGGTGAGAGACTGAACATCAGCGAGGTATCTTAGGTTTTTTTCGGCCGGTTCACCTTCAAAATATTCCGAGCTCTGGGCTTCCGTGAACACCCATCCAGGGGTGATCGCGTTGATGCGAATACCATCGCTGCCCAGTTCGCGGGCGAGTCCTGTAGTGAGACCGAGGATACCTGACTTACTCGTCGAATAGATCGCACGACGGGGCACGCCGAGTTGCGGATTGATCGAGGACACGTTTACGATCGAGCGTCCCTTGCCGAGGTGGAGAAGAGGCGCGCTTTCGTGCAGAATCAGATAGTAGGCGCGCAGATTAATATCGATGATCTGCTGCCATTCCGCCGCCCCGCCCTTATCGAGTGAAACCTTGGTGTCTACCCCGGCGACATTCACCACGTAATCGAGATGCCCTGATGCCAATCCACACTCGGCAACGCACGTTTTAAGCGCTGCAGCATCGCGTAAATCGCACTGATATGCGGTGAAGTTTTCGTGATCAAGAGTAGCATCGGCGAAATCGAGGCCGTGCACTTTAGCACCATTTTCGAGCAGGGCTTCGGCAGTCGCACGACCGATTCCCAAGCTCGTGCCAGTGACCAACGCCACGCGACCAGCGAGATCCGGCAAACGAATGCCGGGTCGTGGGGTTTCGTCAAACTGAGGTGTCTTTTCCATTACCAATCCACCACCGAACCATCGGCGGCGTAACTGCGTTGGGGCAGTTCTTGTTGAAAAGGATATTTATCTATCTCGGCTTCGTTGATCTCGACGCCAAGACCAGGACGTTCGCTCGGGTAAACTTGACGGCCCTTCGGTTCGACGCGGAAGCCCCAACTCACGATGTCGTCTCGCCAAGGCACGTCTTGGTGGACGGCTTCGCAGATCAGATAATTGGGCGTAGCAAAACCGAATTCGATTGATGCCGCCGTGCTCACAGGACCTTGCGGATTGTGCGGCGCGACCGCGACGCCGTAAGCGTTAGCCATGGCAGCGATCCGACGCACTTCGGAGAGGCCACCGCAATGCGTGATGTCGGGTTGAATGATGCTCGCGGCACGTTTTTCGAGGAGTTCTTTGAACGCGAACTGAGAGCAAAGACGCTCGCCGGTTGCGATGGGAGTTTTGACCGCGCGAGCCACTGCCGCGATACCATCCATGTGTTCCGGCCAGCAAGGTTCTTCGAAAAAATAGAGGTTATACGGCTCAAGTGCTTTCGCAAAAATCAAGCCCATCTGCGGCGAAGGTCGCGCATGGCAATCGACCATGATATCAATGTCGTCGCCGACAGCTTCTCGCATCGCAGCAACGCAGGATTCCGCCGCCTTCACAGGACGGTTACCCTCAATCATCATGGCTTCAGGCACCGGCATGGATTTAAACGCCGTGTAGCCTTGCTCGACCGCTTCAATTGCTAGGTCGCCGAAACGTTTAGCTTCGTTGGTGGATGTCTCGTAAAAGTCCTCCATCTTCCCGCCACCGAGATGACAGTAGAGGCGGATGTAATCGCGCACGCGGCCACCGAACAATTGGTGACAGGGCACGCCAAGCACCTTCCCCAGAATATCCCAGAGCGCGAGATCGATACCGGCAATCGCCGTCCCGCGCACCGCGCCATTTCCATGCCAGAAATGTTGCCGATACATTGTCTGCCACAGGTGTTCGATTCGACGCGGATCTTCACCGATCAGAAGCACGCTCAAATCCTCAATCGCACCCACGACTGCGCGGGTGTGCCATTCGAGAGTCGCTTCGCCCCAGCCAAACAATCCGGGTTGATCGGTCGTGATCTTCACAAACACCCAGTTACGCATCCGTGCGTTGCAGACCTTCGTTTCAATACCAGTAATTTTCATGGGGCTAAGAGGGTGACGGTGAACCTCAGTAGGAAAGCTCGATCATTTGATGCGCGGTAAATTCCGGCACGTTGAACTCAACCAATCCGGCTTTCGCGGAAAAGTCGATGACATCGCCGCTTGGCACGAGCTTCACTGATTTCACTGCGCGAGCCACGCGTAGCTTTACCGAAGTATCGCGCAGAGGCACGAGGTCTTCGATGATTTCAACGTTCTGCCCGTTAAACTCGCCGCGCACGCTAGTCGACGCGTAGAGTAAGTGAGCGACGTAGCGGCGTTCCTTCTTTTGCTCCATCACGTTGATACGCCCACCGGTCGGTAGGTTCGTTTCAACGGGTAGCTTGCCCGCGAATAGCTCGCGCAAGGCTGCTTCGAAAAAGTCGCGATACAGCGGCTGCCCATAAGTGCGATAGGCGGTGAACAGGTTGTGCGCAAAATACGCGATCTGCTTTCCAATAACCGCGGCAGGAGAAACCTTTTTTGGCGCATCAGGTGCGTGTTGATGTGAGCAATAGTGCCGCCAAGTGCGGTTGAAGTAGGTCTCTTTTCGCTCGGCGAGGATCTTGGCCTTGGTGGGCTTGATTTCATACGCCCCACCCTTGATCACGATACCAGATTTAACGGCGATCTTCGGCGTGCGCGATGTCGCGACGAGGTAGTCGGGATCGTTGGCAGAACGCCCCAAGAGCTTAGCTCCAGCATCGAGGGCAAAATCGTTATGCGCTTCATTCAGCAGGGCTGAGCCCGCGCCGATAATCTTTCCGCCAGACGCGAGATACTTCTTCGCCTTGGCCGAGTTCTCCGGAGTCATCGCGAAACTATCAGGCAATACCACGAGTTCAAATTCCGTCCACGCGCTATGCTCATCGAGGATCACAAATGGCTGATGCAATTCCAGCAACATCCGCCCGACCCCTTCATCCCCATAGTTGCGCTGCAGATGCCCTGAGCGCCAATGGGTTTGATTTTGTTCACTGCTCACGAGAGCGATTTTGGCCACTGGTTTAACATAGTCACACCACGGCTCCTTTTGCTCCACTTCCGCGTAGGCTTCACCGAGTATACGGTAGGTATCCAAGTTCATCTCACCGTTAGGATGAAGTTGATCACCCACGCTGCATTTCGCTCCGTAGGCCAGCATCGCACCGCATTCATAGCGCAAGGCCTCGGGTCGTTTGAAGCCGCCAAACTCGCCCCACGTGTTGTGAAACTTTCCGGTCATTCCGAGGAAATCCTGCTTCTGCGTAATCGCATAGCGGGCCGACATTGGGAAGTGATCGTAACCCCAGCCACCCGTGGGCAGCGATTCGAGTTCGAGATGAGAATTGTGGGCAAGTGTCTTGCGCGCGCCGATCGGAATGTGTCCGGAATTGTGAAAGACGGGCGCATCCTTACGCTTGGCGCGGACGACTTTGTTAGTCGCCTTCATGTAGCGTAGCATAATGGTTTCGGCGTAAGCCTCGACCTGGTCGTCATCCTCGGGATTGTAGCCAAGCTTCATCATTTCCTGGAGGGCATCCTCGCTGTAGTCGCGTTGAGTCGCGATGATATCGAAGAAGATCCCGTCATTGTCCGGCCAACGCTCGACGACCTCATTCGTCTGCGCGCAGAGGTAGTCCAAATAAGGCGAATTAAACCGCATGCGACGCTCGAACCATCCCACATCAAGTGGATTGTAGATCATGCCATCCTTCTTTTTCACCACCCAGTTGGGGTTGGCAAAAGCCGCCAGTTCATCGAGCCCTGCGCTGATGTAGATCGGGCAACGCACATCGATCTCGCGACATGCATCTATCTGCCGCGCGAGCAGATCCGTCTTCAGTAGAGGATGCTTCTTCCCCACCTTGGTCGGATGGTAGCTGTAACCATGGTGGCATTTCGAAAACAGCGTAACCGAATCGATGTGCCCGACCTTCAGTGCTTCCTGAAAATGGCGTTTATTAAACTTCTCTCCGATTCCGGGAATCAGGCCACTGGTGTGGAAGTCGAGGTGAACTTGGCGAAAGCGTAGGTGATACATGGGTAGTCAGACGATGGGTTGAAAATCTCGAACGTAGCAATACTACGTCTCACCTAAACCCTTGATGAGACATATTAGCGGCAACGTTCCGGCACCTCACTGGCTGAACCTATTCTTCTTATGTCGGCTGCGAATCAAAATCGACTGGCCATCCCTCCTAGGAGTTTTAGTCTTTAGCCTTCAATCGTTAGTTCTAAAACCCTGATAATACCCTATGAATGTATCCGTAATGTGGCCACTGGCCACTATGTCTGATATCCCTTCACTATTCTGGCTGGCTCCGGTCGCTGGAATCATAGCCCTACTGATGGCGCGCGTGTTTAGCGCATCGGTCATGAAACGCTCGGAGGGCGATCCCGAAATGGTGCGAATCGCGCAAGCGGTGCGCGACGGAGCCATCGCTTATTTGAAGCGACAATACCGCGTCGTTTTCGGCGTCTTTATTGTGCTGATCGCGTTTCTCGGCCTGCTCGCCTGGCTGGGACTGCAACCTAAACTCACCATGCTCGGTGTGCCGCTCGCCGGGCTACTCTCCGGCCTCACCGGATGGTTCGGCATGAAGATGGCGACCAACGCATCGGCGCGCACCACGCAGGCTGCGAAAAAATCTCTCAATGAAGGACTCATCGTCGCATTCCGTTCGGGCGCAGTCATGGGTCTAAACGTTGTCGGTTTTGCCCTGCTCGATATTTCTTTCTGGTTTTATATGCTGAACAGCCATGGTGATTTCTTCGGTCTCACCGGCGGTCCCGCTGAGCGACTCGCGGAAATGACCACCGTCATGCTCTCATTCGGTATGGGTGCTTCGACCCAAGCCCTTTTCGCTCGTGTGGGTGGTGGTATTTACACTAAGGCGGCTGACGTCGGCGCCGATCTCGTCGGCAAAGTCGAAGCAGGTATTCCCGAAGACGATGCCCGTAACCCTGCGACCATCGCGGATAACGTCGGTGATAATGTCGGCGATGTCGCCGGTATGGGTGCCGATCTTTACGAATCCTATTATGGTTCGATTCTTGCCACGCTCGCGCTCGGTGTCGCTGCAGCGATTTCGCTGCTCGGAGTTACCGCCGAAGCGGCGGCCTTTGCTGGTAAGCTCGCTGCCACTCCGATCGCGCTTGCTGGTCTAGGTATCCTTTGCTCGGTCATCGGTATCTTTGCGGTTCGCACTAAGGAAAATGCTTCCTTCGCGCAACTCCTGAAAAGTCTGCACGCTGGTGTTTACATCGCGTCTGTTCTGATCGTGATCGGCGCATTCTTCGTGCTACATACGCTGTTCGGTTCAGGTGAAGCTGCCGCTACTCTTGAAGCTGCCGGCACCTCTTGGATGCACCTTGGAGGCTCGATCATCTTTGGTTTGGCCGCCGGTCTGGTGATCGCCTATGCGACCGAATACTACACCTCCTACGAGAAACCACCCACTCGGTCTATTGCCAATCAGGCGCTGACTGGCCCCGCCACCGTAATCATTGCCGGTGTCGCCGAAGGCATGAAGTCCACTTGGGCTTCTCTGCTCACAACCACCGTCGCCATCATGGGCGCGTTTCTCTTTGCCGGTGGTAGTGAAAGCTTTCTGATGGGTCTCTTCGGAGTCGGTATCGCCGCAGTCGGCATGCTCTCAACTCTGGGTATTACCCTTGCGACCGATGCTTACGGCCCGATCGCCGATAATGCCGGTGGCAATGCCGAGATGTCCGGCCAGGAACCACTCGTGCGCCAACGCACTGATATGCTCGATTCACTGGGCAACACCACTGCCGCCACCGGTAAAGGGTTTGCGATCGGTTCTGCCGCGTTGACCGCGCTAGCCCTTTTCGCCGCCTACGTGCAGATCGTGCAAACTCAGATCACCACCCAGGCGATCAGTTACGGAAAAGTAGAGGCCGCCGAAGTCACCTCCGCGACCGCTGTCCATCAAGGCTACGGTAAATTCGCCTTGGTGTTTCCGAAAGAACTTGAAGAAGGCGCGACCTACTACGATGGCGCGTTCTTCCTGCCTTCGCACGATCTTCCCCGCAAAACCATCAAGGCGCTTCCGATCGGCGCACAACTCCCATTGAGTGCAATTGGCAGTGATGCTTTTTCTGCCAATCGCTACTCAGTGGCCTGGCCTGAAGACGGAATCTCCTTCGATGTCGTTTCTTCCCGCCAAGCCACCATCGATGAAATGATGCGCTACTACGATGTGACACTGACTAACCCCAAGGTTATTTCCGGTCTTTTTCTTGGCGTGCTGCTAACCTTCCTCTTCTGTGCCATGACCATGAACGCGGTCGGTCGGGCTGCTTACGAAATGATGCGCGAATGCCGTCGTCAGTTTGGCAAGATGCGCGAGGCTTTCCGTAGCTCGGGCATGTCTGAAGAAGACATTGCGAATCCCGAATCATGGCCGAAGCAAGTCACCCATGAAGGCGTAGAATATCCCGATTACGCCAACTGCGTATCGATCTCCACTGCCGGTGCTCAACGCGAAATGGTCGTGCCTTCGATCCTCGCGATCGTCGCACCGATTGCACTCGGTCTTATCCTCGGTGTAGCTGGCGTGCTCGGTATGCTGGCCGGCGGTCTTGTTTCCGGTTTCGCGGTCGCGGTCTTTATGGCCAATGCCGGGGGCGCTTGGGACAATGCCAAGAAACTGCTCGAATCCTATGGTAAAATCACAGCAGACGACGTGAAAACTCAAAGGGAAACGCGTGACTCCATTCCAGCTGAGGTCCGTGATGCCATCGTGGCTCGAGCCGATGAAGCGATCGCTGCCGGCAACCCTGATATGATCGTTTATGGCAAAGGCTCGGATGATCACAAAGCGACTGTCGTGGGTGATACGGTGGGTGACCCCTTCAAGGACACCTCTGGTCCCTCACTGAATATCCTGATCAAATTGATCTCGATCGTCTCGGTTGTATTCGCCGGCCTCATCGTGCGTTTCGCTCCGGTGATCGGTAGTTGGATTGGTTTGAATTAAGCTTCAATCCCTCAGACGCGCCTCCAAGACGCGTCACCTTTTTCACGGCCGCGACTCTCCAGTCGCGGCCGTTTTCGTTTCTATTCACAGCGTCCATCGTGAGGCATCGTCCCCTACGATGAATAAATTGCGATATATGGATCCACAGACGAGTATTTCATTAATCATCTGCTAGATTCTCTACCTATACGGACGATCCCAATCACGTCCCCACAGAACCAACCCTAATCATTCTATGTCTTCGAATCCTACCGCTTCCTCTCATCCCGCAAAATTGCGAGGCATCTCCGTCGATTTTTAAGAAATTGGTCCGCAAATCGAAGAACTCGACCTCGGTGGAATCACCGCCCATTGGAGGTCCTATAATTATCAATACAGAAAAAGCGCCCGTGGCACGCGCTACACCGCCACCATCATCATTGCCCACAACGGCAGAAATGACCGGGTCAACTTAGACCGTTATCTTCTCCAAATCATCGATGACCAAATCGACGATGGGAACCTCCTCACCGGCCAATTTCTACTAGGCAATGGAAACAAACCCTTCTACGTGATCGAGCGGTAAGCCTGCGTAATATCACAGCCACTTTCATGGTCACGGACTCATTTCCGTGGCCATTTTTGTGGACAAATCACATTGGGGTTGTTGCTCGCGCGACCCATCCACAATCTCCAAACCATGATCCGGCTGGCCCTTGTTTGCACTCTCATGCTAATCCCCATTACCGGGCAGGCCCGGAATGTCGCGGAAATCTACTCCGAGATGTGCGCCAGTTGTCATGGTATAAAGCTCGAAGGAGGTTCCACCCCCAGTCTGCTCGTTACAGACACCATACAAACAACAGATGAGCTTTCACTGGTTCGCACCATCCTAGACGGACAGGTCGAAAAGGGGATGCCTCCATTTCGCGGCGCTCTCGACAAAGCCGAAGCCCGTGCGCTCGTCGTTTATCTGCGTGAAGCTCACGCCAAAGCACGCCATCAACCCGCCCGCGCAGTCGAGCACGACGCCACCCTATACCAATCTCGCGAGCATCAATTCCGGATCGAGACTGTCATCGGAGGACTCAACGAACCCTGGTCGATTTGCTGGTTACCCGACGGACGAATATTAGTCACCGAGAAGCCTGGCTACCTGCGCATCATCAACGACGGCGAGCTCGACCCCAAGCCCATCGCAGGAACTCCCGACGTATTCAGCGGTGGTCAAGGCGGGCTCCTCGAAATCGCACCGCACCCCGAATACGCAAAGAACGGTTGGCTCTATCTCGCCTACAGCGATCCCGTGAAAGACTCCTTGGGTCGAGTCGCCAGCATGACAAAAATCGTGCGCGGAAGGATTCGAGATCATCGCTGGGTAGAGGAACAAGCGATCTGGCAGGCGCCTCCCGAGACATACCTCCGCGGTCGCGTGCACTTCGGCTGTCGCATCGCATTCGATCAGGACAACTACCTGTTCTTCACTCACGGTGATCGTGGTCGCCAAAACATGGCGCAAGATCTCGCCTTGCCAAACGGCAAGATCTACCGCCTCCACGACGATGGTCGTATTCCAAAGGACAACCCCTTCGTGAATCATCCTGATGCTCTACCCGCGATCTGGAGCTACGGCCACCGTAATCAACAGGGTCTCACATTTGAACCAAACACGGGACAACTCTGGTCCACCGAACACGGGCCCCGAGGAGGAGATGAACTCAACCTGATCGGGCGCGCGCGCAACTACGGTTGGCCGGTGATCACCTACGGCATCAACTACAACGGCACGCCCATCACCGAGCTCACCGTCAAAGACGGGCTTGAACAACCGGTCGTGTATTGGACTCCCTCTCCCGCCGTCTGTGGAATCGATTTTTACACCGGCACCCAATTTCCCGCTTGGAGTGGAAATCTATTCGTCACCGCCCTCGCTGGCCAACACCTCCGACGTGTGGTGATCGCAAATGGAAAAGTAACCGAGCAGGAAGTTCTGCTCCAAGATATCGGACGCGTGCGCGATGTCGCCACCGGTCCCGCCGGCGCACTTTATCTGCTGCTCAATCGTCCCGGAAAAATCATCCGGCTCCTGAACGAAGATTGAATAAGTCCAAATCCAAAACCATTCTTATGAAATATCGCTCCTTTGGAAAACATGATCTGAAATGCTCCGAAATAGGTTTCGGCGCTTGGGCCATTGGTGGCGCCTGGGGCCAACAAGATGATACCGATTCCCTCGCCGCATTGAATCGAGCTCTCGATCTGGGCTGCAACTTCATCGACACCGCCGCTGGCTATGGTGACGGCAAAAGCGAACGCCTCATCGCAAAAGTGTTAAACGAGCGTGCCGCCGTCGGAAAGGATGAGCACATCTTCGTCGCGACCAAAACGCAGCCCTCTGATGGCGCCTGGCCTCCTTCTCCTTACGATCAAGCCGAAGATCGTTATAGCGAAGCCTACCTGCGCGATCACCTCGCCACGCGACTTGATTGTCTAGGCACCGATAAGCTCGATCTCTGGCAGCTCCATACCTGGACGCGCGCATGGAACCGCAATCCCACACCGTTTAAGATCCTTCGCCGATTACAGAAGGAAGGGAAAGTCGGCCTCATCGGCGTGTCTTCGCCCGAGCATGACCAGAACAGCGTGATTGATCTGATGCGCGATGGCTGGATCGATAGCGTGCAGATCATCTACAATATTTTCGAACAGGAACCCGCCGCCGAGTTGCTGAATGTCGCTCAGGAATGCGGCGTAGGTGTAATCGTGCGGGTCGCTTTCGACGAAGGCGCGCTCACCGGAAAGTTTAACCAAGAAACCGTTTTTCCTGAGGGAGATTTTCGCGCCAACTATTTCGCGGGCGATCGATTAAGCCGCACCGTCGTCAGAGTCGAGGCCATCCGAGAGACTCTCAAAGAGAGCGATTACACGATGGCACAGGCTGCGCTCAAGTTCGTCCTCGCGCATCCTGCGGTCTCCTGCGTCATCCCCGGCATCCGTAATCCCGCGCAAGCTGAGGCCAACTGCGGGGTCAGCGATTTGCCTGATATGTCCCCCGCATTGCTCACCGCATTACAGCAGCACAGCTGGCGACGGGCGTTTTGGTATGATGGAAAATAGTCACCCGCTGACTAACTGAAATCGTGGAGATACTCATTCTACTCGCGCCGCTATTCCTGATCTTCGAGCTCGGTCAGCTCGTAATCTGCGAGCGCTATGTCGAGATCAAACAAATCGAATGCTGCGGCGATCCACGTGCCATTGGCCCGAATGAATGGGTCTCGTTTCTGTGGACTGCGATTCTGGCGACTTACTGGGTGTGGATGTTTCTTTTGCTCTTCGAGCGAACCAGTCGTGTGCACGGGCTAGTCCTGCTTTTGATCAGCATTACCGGTTATCTCATCCGTCGCGCCTGCGCACTAAAATGGGTGCTCGTCTTTCTGACTTTCGAGGGTGCCGTTCGGATTGGGCTGCTCTTTTCGCCCTGCGCTTATGCGTGGAGAAGGCTTTGAGGCGGGTGAAACTACGTAGATTTAATTCACATAATACTACCGATGCGCGAGGTGTGGTGGATTTGTTATTCTCTAGTCAACAAATCACCACCATGAAGACAAAACTCATCTCACTAGCACTTCTCATCGCAACTCTCGGATTCACCGGTTGTAACACTACGACCGCGTCTAACCCCTCTGTTGTTAAGCTGGCTGCCGTGGACGTGACAGCTCGGCAATTGCTCGGAGGTAAGATCGGCACACAAATCGCCACAGCAGGAGAACCTACAGATATCCGTGATACCGATAAGAAATCACGTATCGTTACGGTAGATCAACGAGCCTACCGCAGCTGGAAAAAAGCGAACCGATCCTAACAGAAACCACCCATGCACCTGATTAATCGCATAGTCATCCTTTTTTGTTTAGGCGCCGTATCGAGCCTCGCTGTCACGTTACCGGATGCCGATGAATTGGTGGCCGACTACAAGCTTCTTGATCTCGACGAGACCCAATCAATCACATTGGAGGAATGGGAGCAGCACGCCTTCGCACTCTTCCAAGCTGCCGATACGAACGAAAATCAACAGCTAGAGGGCGTGGAGATCGATTTCAATTACGAGACCGAAAATACATTCTCGCGGGCGGACAGCAATCATGACGGCAACCTCGATATTGATGAGTTCATGAAACTCCAGCGGACTCTTTTCAAAATCGCCGATATCAATCGAGGCGACTTCATCAACGAAGTGGAATACACAATTTTCCGTTTGCTTGAGATCGTCGGGTGGAAAGACCACAACCATAACAATCGCATCAATTTTTCCGAATTGAGGGAGAGCTTGGCCAAAGTGATCGTGCAGGCCGATTTTGATGACAGCGGAGATCTCATTGCAGAGGAGGCTTCCTTCCTCAATGCCGCTGATTTCGAACGCGCAACAACCAACGGTCCGCTCAGGCGCTCTACGCGCTCTATCGGTTTCACCTCGCGGGTGATTGAGAGGCTGCCTTAGCTAGTCAAACGATTGTCTGTCTTTTCATCAGACGAGAGGGTTTGCGCGAAAAACTCCTGCGCCTTCCCCATCAGCTTGCCGTATTTGGTGTAATCGCCCGTCCACGAATTAGGGACACTGAGGCGCTTGAGCACGCCTCGGCCCATTTTGTCGGG
>TARA_Y100000385_G_scaffold87118_1_pt1 | contig 14271 bp, 14 predicted proteins | sample TARA_Y100000385 | Tara Oceans TARA_Y100000385 (sample SAMEA2620980) | marine metagenome | biome: marine biome (ENVO:00000447); feature: surface water layer (ENVO:00002042); material: "saline water (ENVO:00002010), including plankton (ENVO:xxxxxxxx)" | depth 5 m
TCGGCTTCGGCTTCGGCTTCGGCTTCGGCTTCGGCTTCGGCTTCGATCGTCTCTGTTTCGGCTTCGACTTCGGCTGAATTACCGCCTTCAGCCTCAACGTCGTCGGTAGCTGCTACTTCCGCACCGGGGCTGACGGCATCGACGCTGTCATCGTCGTTGATCTCGATGATCCGCAGCCTTGTGGTGGCATCAACAGTCGGCTCGTCGGCTGTGTCAAGAGGTTCCACTGTCCGACTCTCGACGACGCCGGTACCGGAATTGCCTATCTCAGCGCCATCGGGGCGCGTCGAGTTGGCGATCATCACCGGGAGCGGGCCTGTGGTTGGCGTGAGATTGACGTACTCGTCGGGCTCGCCCAGCGGCTGCATCTCGGCAACAACGTCAACAGCAACGAGACGGGCACGCTCAAACGCCTGCGTCAAGCGATCGCGCCCGTGGATGAGCTGCTCGATCTGCTCGCGTGCAAGTTCGCGCCGGCGAGCAAGCTCACTAAGCACTCGCTCACGATACGCACGCGCCTCGTTGACCATTTCACGACCTTGCTGCTTGGCCATCGACAACTCTGACTCAGCATCAGCGCCTGCATCCGCCCGGCGGCGCGACGCTTCGATGTCAGCTTCCTCACGCACCCGCGAAGCTTCGTCGCTTGCCTCGTGGAGAAGCTGCGAGGCAGCCTGTTCGGCTTTGTCGCGGATTTCGTTGGCGCTCTCACGAGCAGTCGTCAATACCCGAACTGCTTCCTCACCAAGCATCTGCGTCATCGTCGCCTCATCAACGCTGCCGCCGCCGGCTTCAGCCTGTGCTGCATGCAATTCGCGTTCCAGGAAACGCTCGCGTTCGCTCAGACGGCCGAACTCAGCAGCCACCATCCGAAGGAAGTCGCGGACTTCGGCCTGGTCATAACCGCGACGGCTCGTGTTGAAAGAAGCGTCGGCGATCGACGTAGGCGACGACGGGTCAGGACGGGAGAACGACATTGCCATTCCCCAACGGTACGCGCCCCGGCAACTGAGATGGTGGCAATGACCCGAAGCTCTCCCGGGTCAACGGTCAGTTGCTCAATTTGCGGCGATCGCCCCAATCGGCACAAGCGGATCGCCCCCGAGGGCTTCGAGCACTGCGAGCGCCTCCTCTAAGCTCGCGACAGGGACGATTTCAACACGGCCATGGCCCGCATCGTCAAGCTTCTGACGGAGCTCGTTCTGCCCCTCGGCCAGCTCTTGCTGAGACGCCGGGACCAGGAATACCTCGACGCCGTGTTGTAACACAGCGTTCGCCTTCTGAGACAGACCGCCGATGGGACCGATCGATCCGTCGAGCGAAATAGTGCCCGTAGCGGCGATGTTTACGCCACCCGTCAGTTCACCAGGCGTGAGCTCATCGATCAGTGCAAGAGTGAATGCCAGTCCAGCCGATGGCCCACCGATTCGCCCAGTGTCGATACTGACCTCAAACGGCAACGTGACCACGCGAGTATCGAACGGACGGAACCCAACGATGGTGCGGTCCGGATCGTCCGGCGATGCTGCGAGCTCGACCGTCACATCGAGGATGCCTTCGTCAGGTCGGCGGATCTTTAGCCCCACCACGTCACCCGGTACTTTGCCCTCTAATACGGCGGAAAGGTCTTCAACCGAATTGAGCACGACACCGTCTGCCTCGAGGATCGTGTCAGACGGGTCGATGGCAGCATCCGACGGGAAGAATTCCTTGCAGAGACCATCGTCGCCCAACGTTCGACACAGCACCTCCTGAACCACGACTTCACCGAGGCTGATCTCTGGCTCGTAGCCAGCCGTTGACAGCGCCACGAACTGCGCTTCTTGCGCAGCGGTGCGCATCTGCTGCAGCGCTGCAGCACGCCGCTGCGACGCAGTGCGTACGCCGTACTTGTCCTCCTCGGTGAGTAAGTCGATCGCCGGGTCCCCACGTCCTGCGAACCAGCTGAGGAGGGACTGCTCAGGTGCACTTACCGTGACGAAAAAAAAGTCTCCTTTAGGCGCAAACCGTGGGACATCATCAGGCAGGTCACTGCCGAACAAAACACGATCGTTCACCGACTCAGCCGATGCCGGGACCTGGGCATACGGTGCTTCTTCAACTTCCGTCGTTCGGCGATTTTCTTTCTCAGCAACAACCGTCGCCGGAATGAGCGCTGAGGCACAAATGCCGAGCAGGACAACTAGTCCTAGAACGGCTGGGATCCACGCCCAGCGCGAGCCAGACACGATGGCGCCTGCAGTACCCGGTGGCGTGTCGGTTTGCGGAGTGTTGAGTACGGTGTCGTTTGTCGTGTCAGTCACAGATCTCACCACTCAGGCCGGTTGGATGGTCGTACTCTCTATCGCAGCGTTGATTGCTGCTGGGTGGCGCAAGACTGCCAGAGCGAAACCCCAAACACCACGCAGGGAGTCGCTTGTTCGCAGAAAATGGGAACCAATCGGGGTTGCTGAGACCACTGTGCCGTTGTACCGGAGACCCAACGTACTCCGCCGCGCCTGGGCAATCGTCGCGAGTTCCGGCATTGCACTCGTCCTCGGCGCCGTGCTCGCCATAGTTATTGCGTTCGGTGTTTCGTACGCAGTGATCACGCTGACCGACTTACTCAAGCAGTGACTATTCCCAATCGGCGAGCCGTCGCGATCGCTGGTCACACTGGCGACACGGTCACTGCTGCGGCCGGCCTAGCTGGCGACGCTGCTGTTCGGGCAACTGCTCTCGGCGCGCTTGAGCGGCTCGGCAAATTAAGCGACGAACAAATAACTACAGCACTCAATGACGACGACGTTCGGGTCCGCCGCCGCGCCGCAGAGATCGCAGCGGCGCACCCCGCCGTCGATCTCGTTTCCACGCTGTCAGACACAGAGCCAAACGTGGTGGAGACTGCCGCATGGGCCTGCGGCGAGCACGAGTCAAACCGGCCTGAGATAGTCCGTCGGCTAATCGAGCTTTCAACCGAAGCCGCTGAACCGCTCGTTCGTGAGGCCGCCGTCGCTGCTCTGGGCGCGATCGGCGACCCGGCAGCAGTTGACGTAATCATCGCCGCAACCTCCGACAAGCCAGCTGTCCGCCGTCGCGCCGTTCTGGCGCTCGCACCCTTCGAGGGCGACCACGTCGATGCAGCCATCGATCGCGCCCTCAAGGACCGCGACTGGCAAGTTCGTCAAGCTGCCGAGGACCTCGGTCGCGCCCAGCTCTGAGAAGTCGTCAAAGTTTGTAGCGATACACGTTGGTCTCACGTTCTTCGAAACCAATGCGTTTATACAAGCGGTTTGCTGCTTCTCGCGACGGCCGGCTGGTGAGACTGACGTCCTTGGCACCTCTCGACTTCGCCTCAGCAAGCGCAGCTTCGTTGAGGAGTCGCCCGACACCATGACTGCGAGCAGCATGATCGACCACGACGTCTTCGATCCAAGCCTTCAGACCCGTCGGGATCCGATAAAGCGCAAGCGTCAAACTTCCGACAATGGCCCCATCCACGCGAGCAACGAACAGCACGGTATCGGCGCCACTGACCAGCATTTGGAGTTGGTCGGAACCAGGTGGCGGGGACGATTGCGAGAGCTGCGGAATGAGATACGCAAACGCAGAAACCAACTCCTCGTCAACAGCGTCTACCACAGACACAGATACGTCACTTTGCGGCACAGCACGCACAGCTGAAGGGCTCCGAACAGATGGAGATTGACTCGGTTCACTCACTGTTACTCGACGGTAGCGTGTTCTCGTGGGGACCGAACAAGTTCGATGGCTGTCCGAACCGACGTTGACGCACCCTGTGCTGATCGCCGGGTTCACCGGTTGGAATGACGCAGGTGACGCATCGTCAGTCGCATTGCGCACGATGATCGAGGCATGGGGCGCCAACGCCCTCGCCGAAATTGATCCTGAGCCGTTCACCGATTTCGCCACAGTCCGACCACAGATCAAACTTGACGACAATCGCCAACGCAACATCGTTTGGCCAACAGTCGGCGTGTGGTCGGTTTCGCTTCCGGGCACGGACGTCATTTTGGTTCTCGGGCCCGAACCAGCGCTGCGGTGGCGGGCATTCTCAGACCAAATCGTGGGCATCTGTGATCGTTTCGGGGTAGCTATGGCGGTCTCACTTGGTGCGCTGCTCGCCGACGTCCCACATTCGCGACCAGTGCAGCTCATCGGCACCGCAACTGACGAGACGCTTATCGAGCGTTTCGAACTTCAGCGGTCTCAGTACGAAGGCCCAACCGGCATCGTTGGCGTCCTTCATGATGCACTGCACCGAGCAGGCCTGGCCACTGCATCACTATGGGCTGCCGTTCCTGGTTATGCATCCCAAGTTCCCTCGCCCAAGGCAGCCATGGCTCTCATTGAGCGTGTGTGCACGATGATTGGAACACCAGCACCGCTGCAAACCCTCGCCGCCGGCGCAGCAGACTACGACGCACACGTTGCAGCGCTGATCGGTGATGACGACGACATGGCCGAGTACCTGTCACGGCTCGAAGAAATCGCCGATGATGTTGACGACGGATCGATGGATTCGGCTGAGCCGGTTGACCCTGAGGAATTGATGAACGAAGTCGAGCAATTCCTGCGCGAGCAGGAATAGCTGTCGGGCCAGCGGGATCAGTCGGCCTGCCGCCAAATCGGACTGCGCACGTCATCGAACGTTGCAGGTGCCTGCACACCGCCGATTGCATCAAAAGCCATAGACGACCACCATCCGGCTCCAGCCGTGGCCTCCGGAAGACCTCCATTAGGAAACCAGCCGACATCAGCGGTCTCAAGCGGGTGCGGTTTGAGCGCACCGCCGGTTGCTCGGCAGTGAAAGAGCAACATGTACATGCCGAAGCGACTGAAGCCCATGCGCTGGCCATCGACCACACCGAGGAGCCGTGTCGGCTCGCACTCGATACCCGTTTCCTCGTGCACTTCCTTGACCGCTACTTCCGCTGGCGAATAGCCGACGTCTGCCCAGCCAGTGGGGTATAGCCAAATCCCTGAGTCCTTCCGCTGGACTAAGAGAATCTCGTCGGCATCGTTTCCTACAATCGCACCGATCGCAACCTTCGGAGTGACGTAGCCAGGCACTCCCTCCCCAATCGATTCGACCCATTCAGCTACGAACTGTTCTCGAACCTCCTCGCTGCGCCGTTCGCCTCTCGACGCCGCTTTAATATCGCCTGCCACATGCAGGACCTCCTCAAATCGCTCCCGCTCGTAAAGGTTCTCTGTGAACCCCAGCCCGGTCCGAGCGATGCCGGCCAGCGCCTCGCTCCATCGCGCCAGGTCGTTCGCCAAGTTGGGCGTCGAATCTTCGTCAGCGGTGCTCACAAGCGAGAACGCTACGACATGGATTCGACCGAGGAGTCATCCGCCGAGCGGTACCACCAAGTCAGGCCACTGCGTGTAGGAGCGCACGCTGAATCTCCTTGCGGTGAAACTTGTCCGTCACCAGATCGCCAGCCGATGTCCGTACATAGAACGTATCGACCACCTCCATGCCAATGGTCTGGACGCTCGCGTGGCGGATGTCGAGGCCAAGCTCACCGATTGCCTTAGTGATTCGATGCAGAATACCAATCTTGGTGACGGCTCGGATCTCGATCACCGTCGCGTTGCTCGATGCATCATCGTGGAATACGACCATCGGTGGTCCGGGCTGCTCAGCCTGCGTGCGTCGGCGACGTCTGTAAGTCTTGGCTCGCTCGACTAAACGCGCCTCAATCGCCAGCTGGTGGGTCAATGCTCGTGACAGATCAGTCTTGAGCGACCGCCAGTTCATGCCCGTCTCGGGCAGCACTATGCGGAACTGCGACGCCGCCATGCCTTGCTCGTCAGAATGCGCGCTAGCTGTGAGTACGTCAAGCCCATGCAATGAGAGCACCCCGGCAACTTGACTAAAGACACCTGCAGAGTCCGGGCTGACCACGGTGATTAAGTCCTCACGCCGGCCAACCGCAACCTCAGCAGCAGCCATCAGGAGCAGGGTCTCAGCGTCAGGAAACAGACGCCACGTCGCCTCCGCAACGTCGCCGCCACCGAGGACGTGGCGCACGCGTGCTGCGAGTTCATTGACGAGTTCTTCCTTCCAGGACCCCCATGCCGAGGGCCCAGTGGCAAGTGAGTCAGCCTCCGTAAGGGCGTGCAGCAGATCGAGTCGCTCAACGCTTCCGAGAGCGTCGGCAACTTGACTGATCGTCGCCTCATCGGTTAGGTCACGGCGCGAAGCAACATCTGGAAGAAGTAGATGATGCTCGACCATTGCGACGAGCGTGTCAACGTCGGCCGCTCCAAGCCCAAGCTTGGGGCCAATCTGACGAACCAGATCCATACCGACAGTCGTGTGGTCACCCGGATATCCCTTCCCCAGGTCGTGGAACAGCGCTCCCAAAACTAAGAGGTCGGGGCGAGACACTCGGTCGACAAGCTCAGCGGCGTTTGCCGCAGCCTCCCACAGGTGACGATCAACGGTGAATCGGTGATACGCATTTCGCTGCGGCCTAGAACGGTTCGGCTCCCATTCAGGGAGTAGCCGAGTAAACAACTCACGCTGGTCGAGCGCTTCGAGCACGCGAATCGACCGCTGGCCTTCGAGGAGCAGCGCAACGAGTTTGTCCTTCGCTCCGACCGGCCACGTTCCGGTCCACGGAGCAAGCTCTTCGTGAAGGCGATCAAGTGTCGGCCGACCGATACGGCAGTCATTGCGCGCTGCTGCGACGGCGGCCTGCAAAACCAGCGTCGGATCTGATGCCGGGTTTGCAATGTCGGAGAGTTCAATTTCACCATTCCGCAGCACGATGCCCGATGAAATAGCACGATCCGGTGGGCGATCATTGCTCGCCACCGAACGACCCCAATTTTCATCGACAAGCCACGCAACGGTTCGGCCAGCAGCAGCAACGTCGGCCATCAGCGCATCGGCATCATGCCACCCACCCGTTGCCGAAACGGCATCCTGGTCCTCAAGGCGCAGCACGTCGCCAGGGCGCTGCGAAGAAAGGTGCAGCGCGACGCGTACGCCCAACAAAGTGTCGTAACACCGATCAAGCTCAACGAGATCCTCCGGCCGGAGGGCCAATCCGCCCTCGCACGCCCACAACAATGACTGCACATCGCGGAGCCCTCCGTGTCCGCTCTTCAGATCGGGCTCAAGACGATATGCCACGTCGCCCGCCTGGTTCTGTCGTTCGCGTACTCGCGAACGGAGGCCACCAAGAAATCTTTCGGCCTGCATAGCCCATGACGCGTTGCCGCTCTCGATGACTTCGCTTGCGAGCGACTCGTCACCGGCAAGCCAGCGCGCAGTCAACAACGCCGTCGCTGAATCGAGATCTTCAGCCGCCATTGTCATGGCCTCCTTGACGCTGCGCACCGCATGCCCGAGTTTGATGCCGGCGTCCCACATGGGATACCAGAGCGCACTCGCAATCGGTTCGATTGCCGCCAGTGATTTCTTGCCCTTGACGTCATGCACAAGCAACACATCGAGATCGCTGTAGGGCGCAAGCTCCCTACGTCCATAACCACCCACTGCAAGGATGACCAGACGTCCTTTAAGCTCCGGGTTCTTCTCTATGGCTTGCTCAAAAACCAGACGAACCCAACCATCGGTCACATCTGAGAGCGAGCGGCAGTAGTCGACCCCGCCACCACGGAGCCCGGCCGCACCAACGCCGGCGGTACGCGCCGCTTCCAGGTGGGCAGCGCGATCAGTGGCGATGACGCTCAGCACAGGGCCAGTGGCCACGTGAAGTCGGGGTGAGTACGGGCAGCAAGGCAGACGCCGCCACTGTCGGCAGTTGCCGCAATCTGGGGGATGGCAGTTGATACGTCGATGACAAGATCATAGGCCTCGAGACCGACCCCGAAGCTGTTGCTATTGCTCGTCTGGTCGGCATCACGGGTGGGCTTCGAACAGCCATGACCAACGGTGTGTCCTCGCGCCTTCTACTGTGCAGCACAATGGTTCGATTCAGCCGTTTTCCCGTGCGTCGCTGCAGTCTTGCTGTACTGGTACTCGCAGCGACTGCGTGCACACCGGGCAGCGACGCAGTACCCGAGGCCACGCAACTTGCAACTACGACGACCGTTACAACACCAGATCGATCAGATGGGACCCTCACCATCGGCCTCCTGCTCCCATCGTCGAACCCGACCTTGGGTCAAGGCTTGATTGATGCTGCCTACATTGCTGTCGATCGGATCAACGATGCCGGAGGCGTCCTCGGCCGCAACGTTCGAGTCATCGAGCAGGACGAAGGACTTGGAGACGGCACTGCTGCAGCAAGCATCGCTGCACTAATTGAGTCAACCCCGAGCGTCGATGCCGTCATTGGCCCTTCGTCGTCGCTCACCGCACTCAAGCACCTGGACACACTGGTTGCTGCAGGTATCCCGTCGTGTTCGCCAACGGCGACGGCGCTGGCGCTCGACAATTTTCCTGACCCACGGCGCTTGTTCTTTCGCACGGTACCGAGTGACTCTCTTCAAGCAGTCGCCGCAGCTGAGCTTGCTGAGCGAACGGGCGTGCAGGATGTTGCCGTCGTGTACATCGATGATGCCTACGGTCGACCATTCGCAGCAGCGGTTGAAGAGGCCCTGGCTGTTGGGACCCAAGTGAGCCGTGTCGAGAATTACGGCTTCGTCCGCAGCGACGGCGATCTCGCCGAGAAAGCCCGACAGGTCGCCGATTCAGGGGCGCGCGTGGTGGTTCTACTCGCTGGGAGCGACGACGGTGCAGCGTTCCTCGAAGCACTCGACGACACCAGCTTCGGCTCCATCAGCGACATCATCGTCAACGACACAATGCGCGACCCAAGCGTTACGCCACGTGTCGAGGCATTAGATCCAGCCCTTCGCTCACTCGTCCGTGGCGTGGCTCCCCAGGCACAGTCAAATGATGCTGACGAACCTTTCGACCCTCCGGGCCTCTTTGCTGCCCAAGCTTTCGACTGTGTCAACTTGATTGCACTCGCTGCGTATTCCGCCAGCAGTGACGACCCTGCAGAGTTTGCCCCAGAAATTCCGCCGCTCGCGAGGGGCGGCCGAGTCTGTCTGTCGTTCGAGGCCTGTTCCATGCTGCTCAACGAAGAGCTCGCTATCAACTACAACGGGCCTGATGGCATCACCGAGCTCACAGTGTCCGGCGACCCGACGCGAGCCCGGTTCGACGTGTTCCGCTTCGACGACACCGGTCGCGCCGGGATCATTCAATCATTGGTTGCCGAGGTCCGTTGACCCACAAACACAATGACTTTTAGGGTTCAAAAAGTACCGGTGCGCCGATTGCCGAAGACACTTTTGGAGCAAATTTTTAGAGGATGTTGTCGAGGTCCTCAAGGTAACCGACATAGAAGGCACCAAATTCCCCGTACAAGGCCGAGCCCTCGTCAAAGCGCATCGTGTAGACGACATCCTTAATCACGTCGGGGCTCTTGGCAAACAGTGTCACGCCCCACTCGAAGTCATCAAGACCGGTCGACCCGGAAATTACCTGGGCCACTTTGCCGGCGAAATTTCGCCCGCTCTTACCGTGCTCCATCATCATTTCCTGACGTCGGTCGTATGGAGTAGCGAACCAGTTGGCGGCGGCTTCGCGCTTCTTACTCATCGGGTAGAAGCAAAACGCATTCAACCCCTCCGGTGGGATAGTTGGCGTAAGCCGCGCCCGCAGCATCTCTTCAGGCATGCCCTTGGCGTACTCAGAGACTTCAGTGATCGACACGTAGCTGTCAGCGATGTCGAGACCTGCGTCGGCGAGACCGGTCTGAAGCGTTCGAAGCGTGCGCCAGTCGGCGCACAACGCCATGAAAGCGACATCACACTTGTGGCCAAGCATCGCCGCTGTAATCACTTGGCAATCGGCACCCTCAGCGGTCTTGACTGCGGCAAGGACAGCTTCACGGTCGAGATTCGGGGTCTGCTTAGCGAACAGATGCACGACGCTGAGTCCATCTTCCATCAACATGCGCTCACGCTATCGCCAGTGTTGACGTCGAAAAGATGCTACTGAACGGCGGGCAGGTGCTCGGGCGCATAGATGTTGAGCGTAGAGCCGCGCACAAAGCCTGCAAGTACGAGCCCAGCGCGCCGCGCCGCGCCGACCGCCAACGAAGTGGGGGCACTGACCGCAACGAGCGTAGAAAAGCCACTAGCCCAGGCCTTCTGCACCATTTCGATGCTCGCCCGACCGCTGACAAACACCCCCAGCCCGGTAGCAGGAACAGAGCAATGCGAGTCGAGCAGCATTGAACCAATCACCTTGTCCAGCGCATTGTGACGACCGACGTCCTCGCGTATCGCGAGGATCTCGCCATCAGAACGGAAGGCAGCGGCGGCGTGCACCGACCCTGTCCGCTCGAACAGGCCCTGCTTGCCAAGCACGCGATCAGGGATACTAGCTACGACGTCGAAATCGATGGGTGGTGTCACCGGAAGCGAGGCAAGGCGTGCCCACAAATCGTCTAACTGCTCGCTTCCACACCACCCACAACTCGATGACACATTGCCCAGCCGAGGTACCGGCTCAGGTGCTCGGCCACCAGTCTCGACATTGACAATATTGAACTCACTGCCAACCGAAGTCCCGTCAGCGCAGTATCGGACGCCGACAATTGGCGCGCCGGCGAGCAGTCCTTCCGTGAAGCAGAATCCGGTCGCCAACTCATAATCATGACCTGGGGTCCGCATGGTCGTGGCGACCAAGGCGCCGTCTAGTTGAATCGACATCGGCTCTTCGACGATCAGCTCATCTGGCGCGCGGCGCGCGGCGCGCTCGCCACCGAGGCCTGACACCTTGGTAATGATCATCCGCTCAGAGCGACGCCGTGCCATCGTGGCAGACTACGGCACACCGGCAGGTTCCCTAGTACGGTCAGGCGGTGGTGGCGATGTACCGCAGCCAGGCTTGAGCGGCGCGCACTTCACTCCCGGCAGAGCTCTGAAAGTAGAAGGAGGGCTCAACAAGTTCAAGCTCCAGTAGCACCGGACCGTTCCGAGTCGGAACGACGTCCACTCGGGCGTATGCCAGCGGACCGAGCGCCCGGACTGATTGACAGCTCAATGCTGTCTCTGCCAGTGACCGCTCTACATCACTCGCTGTGCGGTCGCTGATTTCTTCCTTTGCGAAAACGCCGCCCTCCAGTTCGACATCGGTCGAAACAAGAATCGCACTCTTACGAAACGCATGGTCGTAGACCAAATCGCCACCATTGCCCAGGTATACGAGCGCCGTTTCCCCATGCGTGTCGATCATCTCTAGATACGGCTGCACGATCGCTGCGTGACCCATACCATGCAACATCAGGACATGGTCGGCGACTTCGTTCGGGGTACAGCGGCGGCCTCCATTCGAGCCCGCCCCCACCGCCGGCTTCACGACAAATACCTCGACAGCTGGATCGAAGCTAGGCACGACGTCACCGACTTCCACGAAAGTCATCGGAGCGACAGCAACTCCTTCTCGGGCTAGGTCGTTGAGGTAGTGCTTGTCGATACTCCACGCCACCGCGGAGAATGGGTTGACAATACGAGTCTGCTGGTCCACCACATCAAGCCAGGCCCGAAACTCGACAATCCGATCGGCATAGTCCCACGTTGAGCGCAAGATGATCGCCTCGAAATGCGACCACTCAACCTCGTCGTCATCCCAGCTAACAACCTCGACATCAGCCCCGTTTTCCAGTAGAGCGATGCGCAGCGGCTCAAGATCAGGGTCCAGTCCAGCGGCACCGATTGCCGTCACCAAACCAATCACAGGAGGGAGGTTATGCAGAACAACGATGGACAACACGCCTCCGCTGTAGTCACAAGGGACCTTAGCGACGCTTAACGCAGGCAATTTGAAGACGCGCGGACGACAACTTCCGAGCCGGGCGCAAAGCCCCTACGGGCGTACCGTGCGTGAGTGGACAACACGCTGACTGCCCAACGCGCGCAGCGGTTGCCGCTTTATATCGGCGGCATGATGGGGCCATTCGGAACGATCGTCATTCTGCCGATGTTTCCCGAACTGCGCGAGTCCTTTAATGCCTCTTCGGCCACAGTCAGTTGGGGATTCACTATCTATCTCCTCCCATTCGCTGCGGTCTTGCTCGTGTCCGGCACGCTCGGCGAACGGTGGGGCCGCCGCCGCACCGTTCGGGGCACCTACGTGTTGTTCGCTGCGGCGTCGGTCGTCTGCGCACTCGCTCCAAACCTGTGGGTCTTCCTCGCCGCTCGGGCAGTGATGGGCGTTGCCAATGCATTCATCACTCCGCTGCTGGTTGCCGGCCTGGCTGAGGTGGTCGCGCCAGCGCTCTTCGGCCGAGCAGTCGGCATCTACTCAAGCTTCCAGGCAGCAGGCGGAGCGCTGGCCCCAATCATCGGCGGGCTCGCTGCTGACACTAACTGGCGCTGGGCCTTCGTTGGCACGGCCACGATGGCTGTGGTACTCGCCCTCGTACCGCCTCAGGGTGGGGCCGCCGATCCTGTAGATGAGAGGGCGCACCCCTCATTCCAAGCGCTACTCACCAAGCAAATGATCATCCTCGGCGTGGGCGTATTGAGTGCTGCCGCCGGTCCGATCAGCATCAATGTGCTTGTTGGCGTGACCGCACGAGACAACCTCGGCCTCACCGGCAGGGAAGCCGGACTCCTCCTACTTGCCGGCTCCGTAATGGCCATGCTGACCGGACCACTGTGGGGCCGTCTGCTTGACCGGGTTGGCGCTCGCACCGCCGGACTGACGGCCGCCACTGGGGTTACAGTGATCGCAGGGCTGCTTGCCTTCGCCGATAGCCCAACGACCCTCGCGGTCTTGTCTGCAGCCTCTGGGGCTTTAATTGGGTTCGTCACCGTCGTGTTTCAGGCACTTGCGTCCACCATCGTGCCTGATAACCCCGGTGGAGCGCTGTCGTTCATCCTGGCATTCAGATTCTTCGGACACGGCCTAGGGCCAGTGATCTGGATCCCTGTTCTAGATCAAAACGTGCCCCTGGCGTTTCTCGGCGCTGCATCGCTCGGAACCATCACGATCGCCACGTTCTTTGCAGTGGTCGAATCAGGCAGCAACAAACCAAAATCCCGACCAGATCACTAGGGGTTTCCGATATCGTCGATTCATGGCAGTGAACGTCCGCATCCCCACCACAATGCGTCCACTTACCGGGGGCGAAAAGCTGGTCGAGCTCGACGCTGGCCCTTTGTTGCAGGTGATCGCTGCTCTCGAAGCCAAGCACCCGGGAATGGGCGAACGACTCCTCGACTCTGACGGAGCTCTGCGCAAGTTCGTCAACATCTTCGTCGACGACGACGACGTTCGTTACCTCGACGGCCTCGACACCAATGTCGACGATGGATGGACTGTATCTATTATTCCCGCCGTCGCTGGCGGCTGAGTCTTTAAAGCGACGATCCTCTGGAGCTTGCCGTACTACGTTCAGCGTATGTCGCAGCATCGCTTGGCACTTTCGGAGCTGACCTGGCTCGGCCCGCCCGGCAATGCGTCTGTCGCTGACGACCATGTCACCGTGCATGCAGGACCGGAGAGCGACTGGTTCAACGACCCTGACGCAGGGACGTGTCTGACAACAGCGCCCGTCCTTCGATTTATCGTTTCCGAGGACTGCCAGGTCTCGGCAAAGGTCACCGTCGACTTCCGGACAACATTCGACGCTGGCGTACTGTTTGTTCACCAGGGCGACGAAGATTACGCAAAACTTTGCTTTGAACGTTCGCCGCTCGGCGACAACACAATGGTGTCAGTCGTAACGCGTGGAGTGTCCGACGATGCCAACGGACCAGTCATCAAGGGCAATGTCGTTTGGGCGCGAGTGTCGGCGTACCGAAATGTCGTCGCCTTTCACTGGTCGAGCACAGGACATCACTGGCACATGCTCAGGCTCTTCGCACTCCGCGCACCAAGCGACACCACCTCCATCGGGTTCTCAACGCAATCACCGAACGGTCTGGGGTGTTCGGCGACGTTCAGCAACATCGACTACACGCCAGGCGCACCCACCAATATTCGAGACGGTTCCTAAAGACGGAACCGGACTCTTGACCTTCAAGCATCATGGTCGAACACGAGGATCGTCGTCGTCCTGTGACTTAAGGTGCCCTGTATGCGAGTTTTGGCGGCGCCCGACAAGTTCAAGGGAACGGCCACCGCACATGAGGTTGCTCGCAGCATTGCGCTTGCGTGCGCAGAACGCAGTGTCGACTGCACGAAGATTCCGCTCGCCGATGGCGGCGACGGACTCCTGGAGGTTCTCGGCGGGCCGAATCGCACCTCGACAGTGACGGGCC
>TARA_Y100000385_G_scaffold170811_1_pt1 | contig 14260 bp, 25 predicted proteins | sample TARA_Y100000385 | Tara Oceans TARA_Y100000385 (sample SAMEA2620980) | marine metagenome | biome: marine biome (ENVO:00000447); feature: surface water layer (ENVO:00002042); material: "saline water (ENVO:00002010), including plankton (ENVO:xxxxxxxx)" | depth 5 m
TAGCCTTGTTCACATTTACTGCAAAGAATTCTTTCACGTTTTTCAATAGAACTTAAAAAATAAATTTATCAAAATAAGGCATAAACATTATCATAAATGGTATTGCCCAAAAGAAATTTCCGCCTCCAGATAAACCAAGTTGCTTGGCATATCGAGGAGTGTTGCAGGCCCAATAGGCTGCTGATGTTCTGTCTTTTTGTTGTGAACACTTATGTCTTGCAGCAAATGATTTCCGTGCTTCTGGATTGTTCATTCTTACTTTTAACCCAGTTGTATCACCCCAGGTGACTTTCTTTACACCACCATCTGGTGTTCTTACATAAACATAAAACTTCTTTGGACCACCTTTCATTGGCTTTCCAATTGGTGGGTCTTTCTTTTCTTCTTCTATTTCATCATCATCTTCAATCATAGGACAATCAAGAGGAACAATTTGACCTTCATATTCAGCAAACTCACCAATGTCTGTTTCTTCAATAAGATATTTGTCTGTTCCTTCTAGGTCAATCAAACCTTCATAGTATAGGTTTCTTGCTTCACGAAATAATTCGTAGTACTTTTCAGAACCAACACGAAATAGATTTTCGTGTAATAGAATTTCATGTTCTAAATGATGGAAAAGTTCTTCTGTAATATTAAATGCTGCTGCTTTTTCTAGATAACTCATTTTGATAATCCTAATGTTCTTTGTTTAGCCTTAACTTCTGGATTTTTTATTATAGATAAAGCTGTTTTATTGGTTATTTATCCTTTTTGTCTTAGTACGTTGTGTACACGATCGTTGTTATCTGCATCTGAAGGAGGTAATCGTTTATCACTAAGTGTTGTAGCAGCGTGAATCCTGTCGGGATGTTCTTTCCTCAGGCGTTGCCAGACAGCAGATCCTCCATGGCCACCTTCTGCTACAGTATGAGTCAAATCACTCCAAACGTTATGATGACTTGATATCGAATCGTAAAAAGATGATGCGTGCACTGTTCGTTCTTTTGGATCAACACTATGTAGATTGCTTACATAAAAGTCCTTCTTACCATCTGGATGATTTCCACTAACCATCATATGAGATTTCTTTGTCGCTTTATGCACAGCATGATAGTACGTTTTTGGAAAATCAGCATTACTTGTATCATGGTGTGCATACAAATCGTAGTTATGATCTATCTCTCTAACGCGGTTTAAGCCTTTGTTAGCATGATTGTCTAGAAACTTCTGAGGAGCATAATCAACCGGTTCATCTGTTTTGAGTTGCCTGGCCATCTCATATAGGTATTGCTTAAAAGAAAGCATTTAATACTCCATTGTTTTTAAGTATATTTATACTTTAACTCTTTTAAAGTTAAAAACTCTGGAGTCCAACCATCAAAACCACCACCATAGTTTAAGTGGTTCATACTTTTTCTAGCACCATCTTGTTCCTCAAAACAACATATAATTTGATCTGTTCCTAGCTCTAAAATACAGTACTTACGATTTCTTCTTACAATTTTATACTTCACTGAATAATTCCTTCAAACGACTATTATCAAAGTTCTTTTGTGATAATGGGCCATCAACAATATCTTCTTGTGCATTATCTTCTGCATTATAGAGACGCATTTTATCTCTATCAACACCAACAACAAATCTACGATTAGAACTTGGGTCGGAATATCTATTTTTAAGTTGTTTAACCATAATCTGATTAAGTGACTCTAACTCTTCTGTTGAGATAAGTGCAAACATAAAATCTGCAGTTGCTGGAAGTCCAAAACTTTCAGAAGTATCTTCTAATCCTAAATCAGAATTTGAATATCCACTTCTAGTTGTTTGAGTTGCAGATACAATAGGAACATTGTATTCCACTGCTAGACCTCGTAATTCTTCTGCAATGGCCTTAATATAAGTATAGGAATTTGCATTAGAATTGGATTTCAACCTTGATGATAAACAAATATTAAGGTAGTCAATATAGATAATATCTGGCACAAAACTTTTCTTGATTTTAAGTTCATTCAAAAGGTGGCGAAAGTTACCAGAACCCGCACAAGCAGTTGGATATTCTTTGATAATCAACTTACCTTTTGTTTTTTCCTTTAGCCGTTTCATCTTTTTATCATATGAATTTTTTGGCAGTGATGATAAATCTTCAACAGAAATATCAAGTAAATTGGCATCAATTCTTTCAGCAATCTTTTCTTCTGCCATTTCCATAGTAATATAAAGTACATTTAATCCTGCAGTCAGATTAGCAGAAGCACAATGACACATAAATAAACTTTTCCCAACGCCAGTTCCTGCTAGAGCAATGTTCAAAGTTTTCCTTGGTAATCCACCACGAGTGATTTCATTAAAATAATCTAAATCAAATTCAACCCTAACTTCTTTACGATGATAGAAATCAAACCGTTCCTCGTAGTTTTCAATAAAGTCGTGACCGATATGTGAATCAAATGAAACAGCAAGTGCATTTGATAAAATATCTGGAATAGCACCTTTTGTTTTCTTACCTGTTTTATCATCCAAAATAGAAATACTTTCCATTATAGCATTATACACAGACTTCTCTTGACAAAACTTTTCTGTTTGGTTAAGTAACCAATCCAAGTCTGTGTCATATTGCTTATTAACATTATCAACTATTTCTTTACAAGTTTGAAAGGAATCTTCATTGATTCCTTCCTTATTTGTAAGGTCAATATATAGTGCTTCTTTTGTTGGAAAAGAATTATAGTTTTTTACATAGTCATCAATTAGATTAAATACAATTTTTTCATTTTTATCAGAGAAATACTCTTCTTTGAGGAAAGGAATTACTTTTCTTCCATAAGTCTCATTAAAGATTAAGTTATCAAAAATAACTCTTTCTATGCTCATTCTACTTCATCTTCCTCTATAATATTAGAAAAACCAACTTTATATTTCTTCTCAATATATTGTGAAAAATCTGTCTCTTTGAACATTTTCATCCAAAGTTCTTTATTATTCACAATATCTTTTGCTCTCATATTAGGTTCCTGAATTTCTCCAGTTTCTCTATCTACAAGAGCATACCATCCATTCTTTGGTTTTACAATATATTCTCCTTCAATTGCAACATCAAACAAACCTGACCATTTATTAATACCACCTTCCCAAGAAATAGTAATGGGAATTTTACTCTTTTCTTTTACATAACGAGATTTTTCAATATTGATAATGAAATGATATCCTGCTATCTCAGAACCATCTTTATCTTGTTGTCTTCCAAGAATCCAAATATTGTCTGCTGAATAATAACTTCCTGTACCACCACCAACAATATCTTTTGGAAACATTCCAATTTCTTTATAAGTATGATTGACAACTGTCATTGGAATATCTTTCAATGATAGATGTGGTGTTACCATACGAAACAAAGATTTTAATTGTTTTGCTCTTGTCATATCAGCAACAGATTTACCATCTAGAGCGTCTTCAACTTCTTTCTTTGAAGCAAGATTGCCAATTGAATCTACAAGAATAAAAACCTTATCCCCTCGTTCAATATCCTTCATCTGTTTCATAATATCATGTTTTAGTTCTTCAACATCTGTGATTGGTGTATGGATTACTGAATCCAAATCGATACCAAATGTTTCAAAGTATGATTGCGGTGTTCCAAACTCTGAATCATAAAATAAAACAACACCATCCTCATACTTTTTTAGAAAAGCAGATGCTAATAGCAAAGAAAACCCAGTCTTGAAATGTTTCGACGGCCCAGCTAACATTGTTAAACCAGGAGTTAAACCACCATCAATAGAACCACCAAGTGCCACATTAATCATAGGCACTGAGGTTTGAATCATATCTTTTTTAGTGTAAATCTTACTTTCTGTAAGGGTAGATGTGTAATCAATAGTTGAATTTTTTATCAACCTGTCTTTTAAACTCATATCTCTCTCCAGTCAATGTGAATCTATAAAATCGTTTATTTGTTTGAGAAAATCTTCTACTTTTTCTTTTCTATCCGGCCAATAAATATATTCCTTTTGTGGTTCTTTCATTAAATTTACAAGAAATGGTGTAATCATTTCTCTCACTTTATCAAGTTTATAAGATTCATTCTCAACTACTTTTTTTAGTTTCTTTTCTTCTTCTTTAACTTCGTCTTCAGACATTAAACTAAAACCGAAATCATAGATATCTTCATCAGACATTAAAAAAATCCTCCAATGTTAATTTCTTCTCATAATCCCACCTAATAATACTTGTAATAGATTTTAGTGGTTCTATAAAAGATTTATCGAATTGTTTTTCATAATCAATATATTGGTTTAATCCCAACTCATCAGGCAAATTATCTAGGTTAGAAATTACGGTGTCTTGTATTTTATTTGGTAGTTTTAAATAACAATACTTAATTTTATCACCACTCATTATTGGTTGTAGATTTCTCAATCCATACTTTTTCAGCAAATTATTATACAACAAAGATGCTTTAATGTGAATGGGTGTTCCTTTCACATATATGTGACTTCTATCATAATATTTGTCAACATTATTTGCTCCACGAGGAAAAGCAATATCGTCAAATGGAAGATTTTTATACTCTTCTCTTATTTGTGAGATATAGTTTTGTAAAGATATTTCGCTTTCATTCATAATAATCTCAAGTGCTTTGCGAATATATTCTCTACAAACCTGTGGTGTTGATGAACGAACTGCTTCAATACCCTGCATTTTTAACTTAGGTGAATCATATTGAACACCTTCAACATTCCAAGCATTTAGAATATACATCTTCTTTGCTTTCCAAATGCCTTTATTAGCAATAGTTTCACGTTTCATAAACATCTTCTGCTGATATACATTCATATAATCAGCAAGTTCTTGATAACATTTGTCAAGATATGGTTGAACCTTCTGCTCACAAAATTGATCTATTGCTGACACAATCTTGACATCATCATTTACATCAATTCGTTTTACAAGTTCTTTCATTTCAATATAGATTGAGTCTGTATCAGATGCTATAACATAGTCAACATTATCAGTCTTTAACATTTTATTCATAAACTCATTCATTCGTTTTTCAATCCAACGAATAGAAAGTTGTCCAGACTTAGTAATAGATTCTGCTAGATTAAAATTAAACCAACGAAAATATTTATTTCCTAATGCACCGTAAGCAGAGTTTAATTGAATCTTTTTTGCCATTTGCATATTATGATATTTGGCAATTTGCATACCAGTTGCAGCATCTTTTGTTTCCTCAAACTTTTTCTTTAGTTCAATCATTTTCTTTTTATATTCAGATCTATCATTATACATTTTTTCCATCAATGCAGGAAGAAATCCTTGATAATCATTTTTATAAACACAACCATTACCTGAATAGATATATCCAGGTTCATAATCAATTGGTTTCTTTGAAATAAGTTCATCTGTGTTATGCCACATAGGAACTTTCTTCACAAACTTCTCTGGTGAAATGTTATACTGCATAATCAAATGTGGATAGAGTGAATTTAAATCAAAAGATACAACCCATTCACTCATACCAACTTTTGGATCTTTCACAAAACCACCAACCAAACTTTCATTATTATCTTTTATGACAAGTTTAGGTACAACTGTTTTTCTATCCAATAGGTAGTTGTGAATAATAACATCCCAAGGACGAACTGTTGTAAGAGTATCAACAAAGTTTACTTTTGCATCATATGCAAGTGCCATTACTTGTTCAATAAACTTAAGTTTTTCTTCCAACCTATCAACAAGAACAACATCGTGAATATTATATTCAATAAACTTTTGAAAATTATTCTTATACAATTCTAACAAAGAACCATATTCAGAATAATCAATTTTCTTCTCACCAAGTTCTACTGATGCAATATAGTCAAGTTTATAACTCTCCTGATTACCAAAAGTAAACTTACGATATAACTGGTAATAATCAAGTGTTGATATTCCCATCAGAACAAAATTTTGATTCTCTTTGCCTTTGTAATGAACCTTGCCTTCATTAATCATTCTCCAAGGAGACAAATTCCTTGCAAGATCTTCACCACAGATATTACGAATACGGTTTATTAGATATGGAATATCAAAAAACTCTATGTTCCAACCAGTTATAATATCTGGTTTAACAAAAGGACGATTCCAAATATCAACAAACTTATAAAGAAGTTCTTTCTCATCTTTACATCTAAAGTATTTTGTGTTGGGATCATCAGTTACAAACTCACCACAGCCAAACACCAAATTCAATTTATTCTTTCTGATGGTGATTGCAGTTATTTCTTTATCTGCTAGTTGTATATCTGGAAATCCTTGATCGGCAATACATTCAATATCAAGAGATACAACAGACATCTTTGATGGATCATATTGCACATCACCAGAATAATTATCATAGATATACAAATACTGAAAATTCTCCAACCCATAATAGTTGAAATTTTGTATATCTTTATATTTGCTGACAAATTCTCTTGCTTCAGAAATGCTGTTAAACATTATCTTTGAAGCTGGTTTTTTATCTACAGTTTTATAGTTACCATCCTTGTCATCAACAAACAAATATGGTTTATAATATTCATATTTTTGAAATGCTTTACCGTTCTCATATCCACGAACGTAAACCTTGTTCCCCCGAGAGAAAACATTCGTATAGAATTTGGACATTTAGATCTTTCTAGTGATATTCTTTTCTAAGTTTTTCTTTAGAAGTTACAAATAAATTCTTCATATTAGATGTAGTAATAAAAACTGGTGAAAGTCCTACCATCCTAAAATAATATGCTTCATCTAGCAAATCCTCAAAAGTATTTCTTTGTTCATTGGAAAGATCTTTTGCACATTGTATGATGGTTTCTTCAGGTACTATTTTTAGATTCGTTAACTTTACTCTATCATCATACATTACTTTATTCCTTTTGTCAATATTAATCTTGTAGAAATATTTTAGAATCTTCAGGATTATTTGTAGATTCTACTTTGGAACATTTTTTACACATTTTCTGTGTTGGTGCAAATACTTTCTTACAAACAGGACACTTCCATCCTTCTTTGATATCAGACATATTAATACCTTTCGTTTGATAAAAAAAAGAACCTTATTACAAAGGCAATAAGGTTCTTCACTACTAACTATTTATAGAATATATCTATTCCTTTTCAGGAACAGGTTCAGTAATGTTAACCTTTTTAGGTTTACGACTTTCTGGAATAATGTTTTCTAAAAATACCTTCAACATACCATTAGTTAATTCCGAACTTTGAACTTCTACAGTATCAGCAAGTTCAAAAGATCTTTTGAATGCACGATTGGCAATACCCTTATGGACAAAATTTTCTGATTCATCATTCTTAGATTTACCAGAAAGAACTAGAGTATTTTCCTTCACTTCAACTTCCAATTCATTTTTATAGAAACCAGCAACTGCCACTTCAACCCTATATTTGTTTTCGTCTAACTTAACAATATTATAGGGAGGGAATGAATACATTGCTTTTGAATAATCTGTGTTCAAGCTTTGAACACGATTAAACATCTCATCAAAACCAACTGTGAAAGCTTTAAATAGTGGATCGTTTTTAGTCATTTGTTTCTCCTTTGTTTAAGCAAGAAATTATGTCAGTAACTCACTGACATACTATATATAACATTTTTATAAGGAAATGTCAAGCAGATATCGTTAATGATTTTATGACCATACAATTATTATGACAATCTTTCATCTCATCTATTGATAAAGATTTACCAAAATATCTACCACATTCTTTACAACTCATATATCCAACAACGTGTTTTTTACCTTCAACAATTTCATTTTTGTATTCTATTTCAAATGGGTTTGGTGAAAGTAATTGTTTATATTTACGATTTGTAACTATACCATCCATTATCTTCTCATATCCATAATCCAACCAATGAAAACAAGAATAGCAAACACTGGCCAAAATATTCCCATCAAAATAAAACCAACACAAGCCCATAATTGAATTTTAACAACTTTGTTTCTTGTTGTTACAAATAAACCATTATGAACTGTAAAAATATACAACAATAATACTATTGTTACTAATGCAATTATTGAATATATAATCAGAAATGTTGTCATTGAATATATCCTATATTGGCGATCTCCCCAGGACTCGAACCTGGAACCTGCTGCTTAGAAGGCAGTTACTCTATCCATTGAGCTAGGAGACCATGGTAGACGTGGAGGGACTTGAACCCCCAACCAATCCGTTATGAGCGAATGGCTCTAACCAGTTGAGCTACACGTCTTTATTTCATAATCTTCCATTACTTCATTTGTAACTTCTTTGACAATCTTATCAATATCTTTTTCATTACATTCAATATGAATAATCTTACCAATACGAACAGATTCTACTCCACCATATCTATCATTCAAGACTTTGGTAACAGCATTGCCTGCTTTATCAAGAATACCATTCCTTAAAGTTACATAAACTTCATATTTCATGTGTTTCTACACATCCACATATAATCTTTTTTACAAGATTTATATTGTCTCAGATACCATCTGTCACGAAAATGCTTATATTCTTCTCTCCAATGTGAGCAATATCGTCTTGCTCTACGGTGACAAATTTGTCTACGACGATATCTTTGCCAATGTTTATCGTTTTTATCAATCCTAAAATCAAATCCTTTAGGTCCAATATTCAATTCAAAACTTGGTCCTGCTCTTACAGCAGAAACACCGAATGCAATAGTAATAGCAGCAACAGCTGCAATTGTCAACAAAACTTTTCCTGTAGTATTCATTTTATTATATCCTCTAATAAACTTATATTTTTCAATGCATTTTTAAAATTAATTTTTTCATTCCTAGAATTCCAAGGAGATGCCCACCCAACTTTTATATTTTTATTTATGACCCAAGAAGGAAGCTCATCTTTAAATAATTCTCTTAGTAGATATTTGTATGTCCCCGATCTAAAATTATTTCTTTTCTTTTGAAGTTTATATTTTCCAGATATATTAAGACAGTTTTTTACTAATTCTTGGTATAAAAATGGACTTCTAGATTCCATAGAAAAATTAGAAGCTAAACTATCAGAAGATAAACAAAAGGAATCTATTGATAACATAATCCTAATAAAAAAATTATTGTTCATTTCGTCCTTTCCAAGAACGTGTTTAGGAAACCATTCATAAAACTCATCATGTAAAATTTTATATTTAAATTTTGGAAAGTTTGGATTTTTGTAAAGATCGTGACCACTATATCCAGTAAAAATTTCATCACCACCATCTCCATTTATTATTACCTTACATCCAAGATCATGTGCTTTTTTATATGTTAAGTATCTAACCACATATCTATTGTCATCAAAAAATGGTAACAAACTACATTTGATAGAATCTTTTACTGAATCTCTTAACTCAGAAATTGATATTGTTTTATCATAGAAAGGAATATTATAAAACTTAGATGTTTTTTTTGCATAATTAACTTCTTCCGTATAGTTAAGCATACTATCATAATCTTCATCTTTTTTTAAATCATATAACGATTTATATCCACATGAAAGTGAAAATAAATCCATATCTAAGTTCTTAGAACAATTTAATATTGTAGTAGAATCCAATCCTCCAGATAAAAGAACACATGTGCTATTATTATTATATACCGTATTAACAATAGATTTCTCTATCAATTTCTTTATTTTTTTATCATTTGGTTTTTGGTTTTCCATTTGAAAATCAAATAAAGAACCACAACTTATTATTTTATTTTTTTCAACAGAAAATTTTATATATTCTCCTGGAACTAATTTTTTTATATTTTTATAAAATGTATCACGCCCTTGCCAAAACCTATCATTAAAAAGAAATCTTTTAATGGATTCTCTATCTTTTTCTAAGTCTATACCGACACTTTTAAGAGAATATATACTACTACTAAAAACCAATCCATTATCTAAATTATAAAATAAAGGCCTTTGACCATAATGATCTCTAGCAATAGTGATAGTTTTAGTTTTTTTCTCATACCAACATAATGAAAACGCACCATTAATATTTCTTAAATATTCTATACCATAATAATCTAACATTTCTGATAAATATTTTGTATCTAAGTAACATTCTTTATATATTTGGCCATTAAATACTAAAACATTTCCTTTAGGAGAAATATATGGTTGAGTTGTTTCTTCTAAAGGAAGATTTGATATATTTAAAAGATTGTGTCCTAGTGATACAAAATCATCAATATAAATGTCATTAGTGTCTGGTCCTCTATTTTCAGACGCTAATATCATGTTCTTTATGTGTTTGTAATTTTTAAATGAGAACCCATGTATTCCACACATATTCTATCCACAAATTGGATTGTTGTAACAAATGGCAAATATTAGAAATAATGTACCATTTAAGATTAATACTGTCAAGGTAAAAATACCAAAAAACATTAAAATATTTTTAATTAAAGCCATTTTGGAATACCGTTTTCATCTATTTCATAAACTCCTTGTGGTTCTACATCCGATGGCAAATCATCATACACATTTGATGTATTTTTATAATAATCTTTTGTATGTTGTTCAAATGTGTTCCACAAATCATTATATTTAAAATGATAAAATCCAATGATATGTGAGATTTCAGTATCAATTTTATACCTATCTTTTTGTTCTATTTTTGATACAAAAGTTTCCAAATCATCTAGGATGTTAGCAAACTGAAGAATCTTTTGTTCCAAATCAAAAATTGTATCAGACATTATTACCTCTTTAAAATTTTAACAATATGCTGCTTGCCATGTGGAAATACATAACAAACACCTTCATGATAAACCCTATCACCATTCAACCAAGACAAAACATATGATCGTCTATCAGCAAACTCTTTGCGTGCTTGTTCATAACCATCTCGTTTACCTTCATTATAGGCAGCAGAGATTTGTTTTTGTGCTTCAAACTCATCCATCTTTTTCTCGATTCAAAAATTTATAACCACAATATAATACTGCTAAGATATGTGAAACTAATAATGGAGTATATACTAGACCGTCTACCATCCAAGAAATGAATAAAAACATATTACCAATAAGAATAATTGGAATGATATTTTCGATGAAATATAATTCAAATTTAGTCATTCATCAAACTTTCTAGAAATTTTATTTCTTTTTTATAATCTTGAATCTTTTTTTTAGTATTATTAATTTTAAGTTTCATTTCATTAATATTATCTTGAAGAAGTTGTCTAATATATATTTCACTAGACTTCATTTTTTCCTCGCAAACGGTCAAATAACTCAGTATATCCACCAATGAATTCTTCATTGATAAGAACTACAGGAAAAGTTTTTTGTGTGGGATATTTTTCTTTGATTTCTTCACGAGTAAAATCTTTATCTAAATGTTTTTCTGTATATTTGATATTATTCATTGTTAGTAGTGCTTTTGCATTATTACAAAAAACACATTCAGATTTTGTATATAAAACTACATTTTTCATAACAAGTCATATCCTCCATTGTCTAAATTGCTAATATTTTTGTGTACCATTTTCTATAATTTTTTCAAGATTAGGTTCAAAATAATCTGGACCTTTTAGAATCTTTCCATCATCACGATAGATTGGATGTCCATTCCTATCAAGCTTAGACATATTGCTACTATGAACTTCTTCAAAACATTTATCTAAGTCAATGCCAAATGAAGCACCTGCACCATATGCAACATAAAGAATATCAGTAAGAGCATCAGCAACTCCAACCATATCTTCTTTTCCCATTGCTTCTTTCAACTCTTCTAACTCTTCTTCAATAAGAGAAATCCTGAGTTTCTGAACTTTTTCATCTGGAAATTCTGGATTATATTTCACTTCTTGACCAAAGTTATTCATAAAATCCATTACACGAATAAAATTACTTACCATCTAAAATTTTCCTTGCTATATTCAATAAACTACCATAGGAACCATTATCTTGAGTTATAGATTCAGTTCTATCAATAATACTATAATACTGATTGACAGAAATAACCTTATTTGTATGTTTTTCAAATAACACAAATAACTCATCACCTCTACCAGAACTATTAACTACAATTTTGATATGTTCCATTTAAATCTCCTATTGTAGTTAGATTATATCAAGATAAGTTCTATTTGTCAATCATTAAATTAGACTTTCTTGCTCTCACCATTATCCATTGGTTATATGAGTTTTTATCAAGCAGAACATCACGAGAAAATTGTTCTTTTGCTTCATAATAACTCATCTCAGTTTTGTTCCTACACATTCTGATTATTGTTTTTCTTATTTTATTACCAGATTCAATGTGTTCATTTAGTAAGTCGTTAGAACCAGTATAGTCTTTCCAATCCGATTCAACAAGCATTCTTTTTTTCTTTTTATTCTTCTGATATACTTTTGTTTTCTTTAGTGATTTCTTACCAATATAGTACATATTATTGTCTAAATTTTCAATTAGATAAACAAAACCAACATAACCTTTTATATCATCTTCAGTAATATCTTTATTATTATATAACCACATAATACCATCCTTTCATCAATGGTATTATTTATTCCTCTTCTTCTGCCTCTATTTCAGCAACATAATCTTGATAAGCATCAGAAAATTCTTCATTATTATCTAAAAGATATTCTAAAATTTCATTATCAACTTCAAATAAATGTGAAATGAACTGTTGATAAATTTCATACCTCTCTTTGGAATCTGATATATTATCTTCCATTATTAAAAATAATTCTCTTAAAAGTTCTTTCATAAATTATTCCTTATTTTCTAGATTATTATCTCCGTAAAAATATTCATCATTTGTGCTTATATTTCTACTATTTTCTACAGAATATACAGATAAATCTATTTCATAACCTGGATTTTTCTTTATTCTTTTAAAAATAAAAGACTCATCATACCAAATTATTCTATTATTTGGATAAGCATAATAATTACCAGTTTCTACTTTAAATAAATGTGCACATTTGTGTTCTGGTGATTCAGAAAAATTAAAATCTGTTATTGATTTATTTTCCCAAGACCAATCTAAAGTAAACATATATATTCCATTTACCTTTTTTCCATCAGGTCTTATAAGTTCAGCTTTTAAATTATCAAGTCTAGATCTTTTTTGAACATCTATATAAGGTGAAAATGAATTCCAGTACATAATTTGATTTAAAGGTTCTATTTCTGAATCTGGATTCCAACAAAAAGCATGTAAAGGTCTTCTTGTCCAATTTACACCATTTTCTAATAATGCTTCAAATAAAGGAACTCTTTTTTCAATTGATGATACTGTATGAACATCACACTTAGTCACTTCTTTATGGCCTTTTTTATGATTATAAAGAAACTCATTTCTTATATAACAAGGCCAATCTGGCAATGAATGATTTAAATAAGACATACATTTCTCCTAAAAAATAGGGGCAGATTTCTCTGCCCCTATTTAGTTCTAGATTTCACAGTTATCTGCAGTACAAGCTAATGTTTGAGCACCTTCCACATTATCTTGATTCTCTTCAAATGAAGTCCAATCAAAACTTTCTGGCATAGTTTCTAGTAATTCATTATACTTTTCCTCTGATACTGTTTCATATGGTGCTTGACGATATGTTCCACCATCATGAGGTAAGAAAGATACACCAGACATTTCATCAAAATGTTCCCAAACCCAAGCTCCAACTGTTGGCCATTCATTTTCTTTTACTGAAATAGTAACAGAAGGTTTATGTTCACACCAATGTCTTTGATACATCAACCAAAGTTCTAGATGATCAATTGCAGAAATATCACCTCTTGATAATGCACTTTCTGGTGCTTTCTTTGGAAATGTAAATACAGTAGTTGCATTTGGTTTAGTTACATCTGGTTCATTTGGAACACCTGCATCAATAAGAAATTGTGTCAATGGGTCTTTATTATCATTACGAACACGACGATAATAATATGGATCGTGTCTTGCGTGAATACCAGAAGCAGAATCTGTTAACTGAGAAACTGTGCCTGATGGTTTGACGCATGTAACAGAAGCAGACTGTGGAATACCTAACATTTCAGCAAATTCTTTATTAGTATCAACAGCAACTTGACGCAACATCTCTAATCGTCCTGGTAATGATGGATCTTTGTAATCATTCAATAAAGGACAATCGTAGATACCAGTAATAGAAACTCCAAGCAATCTCTCTTCTTCAGTATTCTTTTTCCAAATCTTTCTTAGATATGGAAAATTAGTAAAAGTGGATTGAATAGTTCCAAGAATCGCTGCAAGTTTTACCTTTTCAATCAAATC